>JAEEGL012313898.1_pt1 | contig 49827 bp, 46 predicted proteins | sample 9134231 | NCBI WGS metagenome assembly JAEEGL01 (sample SAMN16246548, study PRJNA631951) | gut metagenome | biome: gut microbiome; feature: rumen; material: fiber-attached | host: Bos | place: Iran: Karaj | collected 2018-10 | reverse complement strand
TTTAGAGAGTATCTTAGCTTACCAATATGACTTCGTATGTAATGGTAATGAAATGGCTAGTGGAGCTATTCGTAACCATGACTTAGATAGTTTAGCTAAAGGATTTGAAATTGTAGGTTATTCTAGAGATGAGGTTGAAAAGAGATTTAGATCTATTTTCACAGCATTTAAATATGGATGTCCTCCACATGGTGGAATGGCACCTGGTTTAGATAGAATAATTATGTTAATTCAAGATGAACCAAATCTAAGAGAAGTTCAAGCATTCCCTCCAAATGCATCTGGTCAAGACTTAATGATGGGAAGTCCTGCTGAATTAACTAAAGAACAAATGGAAGAATTAAAAATTAAATTTGATATTAAAGAAGAAGAGTAATCAAGTGATTACTCTTTTTTATGGTATAATTATTTAGAGGGTGATTAGCATGAGTGAATCAGCATACAAGTATAGTAAAGTGGAGATGGAATTTGTTGTTAATAATATTGATGAATTCGTTATTCCAGAGAATCAGGAAGCTTGTAAATTATTATGGTCAAAGAATATTTTTACAATTATGACTAATAATTATGAAAATGAATTTGGTGATCATGATTTTTCATGGATTGCTTTGAGTGATTTATCAGAAGAAAATCAACGTGTTTTTGATGATTTATTAAATGCTTCAGATCCTCGCGTAGGGATGTTTAGAATGAAAAAAATTATTAAAATCCCTATAACCCCCCAAAAAGGAGTTAATACTTTTGCGGAGTTTAAAAAGATTATTGATTTATTTGAATATCAAGATGTTCAAAAAGATGGATATTATACTATTGAACAATTTATGATTGAAAATACTGATTGTGTTAAAAGAGAACTAAATCCCGAACATTTGAAAGCAATTAAACCTAATCTTGCTGATTTTCATGGTGATTTTGTAGCTTATTCAAAGGCTTATGAAGAGTATATATCTTATGAAACTGCTCCTTCAGAAATAGTTACTTTTGATGAAACAAAAATGACTAAATCTTTTCAAGAATATGTTGATGAATCTAGATATGCTGGTTTGTTTGATCCAGATTTAAATAGAGTTTATCGTAATCAAATGTACTATGATGCACATATGAAATATAAAAGAGAATTTGGTCAACAAAAAAGCAATAGAATGTGATATACTATAATAGTATTATGAGGTGATAATAATGGAAATGAGAAGAACAAGTAATCCTATAAAGGTAGTTATTGGGATTTTAGCTATTGCTGTTATTGGAATTGGTATTCTAGGAATTAGAAATAGTTATTCTGCTAGAATTGATTCTAAGGACGAATTAAAAACAAAAACAAGCAATGTTGAAGTTGATAAAACTGCTGCTAATAAGGAATTAAATAAATTATATTATGCCTTAATTGGAGCTTTAGACACTGGAGAAGTTATTCAAAGTAGAATTGGTTCTGGTGAGTTATTAAGTAATCCAATGGAAAAATTTGTATTTACTTATTTTGCTTCTTACTATAATGGTGATCCTAATCAATCGATTCTAGATAAGAATGCTTATGGTATGGGTGTAACTGGTGCTTATGCAGTTAAGTTAGATTATTTCAAACAATATTATAGAGATTTATTTGATGAAGAATTTGATACTGCTGTTTTAGATGATCAAAGTGAATATGTTATTCAAGATGATTATATTTATGGTAGCATTATGAGTGGTTTATCATTCTCTAATACAACATTGAAATTTAGATCATTAAATGAAAAAGATGGCAAGTATTATTTATTAATCGATTGCATTGTATCTGATGATGATGAATATCTTGATTATGCTGGTGATAGCATTGTAGATTATCCAGAAGATATTATTACTTATAACATTAAAATGGTTCTAAATAAGAAGGGAAATTTCTACTCAATAGAATCAATGGTAGCTTACTAAGCTACTTTTTTTATTTTATAAAATATTTATTTTTCTTTTTATTTTTTTATGTTATAATTTAATAGAATAATAAAGGAGTGTTTGGCATGACGGAAAAGGAAACAATGTTACGTAGTGTACTTTTTCTTGTAATTGGAATATTGTTGTTACTTTCTTTGATTGTTTGCATATTCTTAGTTGGAAGAGAAAGTGACCTAGTTAAAATAGATGCACAAGTATTAGACGTTAAGAATGATGTCGATGGTACAGGTAAGAACAATGTTAAAATTGCCTATACTGTAGATGGTACTGTATATAACTATAACTTTGAAACAAAGAAAAGTTTGCAAACAGATGATAAATACCCGATTTATTATCATAAGAAAAAAGTAAGTTCTGTCCAAGATTATAAGACTAGTAAATTGATATTTATATGTCCTATTATTGGTTTGATTTTGTGTGGCCTTGGTTTATATGAATTATTCTTTAAGAAGAAAGAAGAAGTTGATTTATTCAAAACGTCAGTTATTGGCGTTGTTGGAGATACTCAACAATTGAAGATTGTTACTGGTGATGAACCAGCAATTGATTATGTAAAAACTCCAGAGGAACAAAATGAAGTCTCTGTTAAAACGATTAAAAAACCTGTAGAAGAAGTTGTTGCAACTCCAGTTCCAGCTCCTATTGAATTACCAGTTGTTAAAGAAGAACCTGTGGTTGCTCCAGTTCCTGTAGTTGAACCGACTACGGCACCAGTGCCAGAGCCTATTCCGACTCCTGTACCAGTTCCAGAGCCAGTTCCAGAGCCAGTTCCAGAACCTGCACCAGTACCTGTTGCAGCACCGGTAGAACCTGTTCCTGTTGGTCCATCTTTGGAAGAAGCTGTAGCAACACCAGTTGCGGCACCAGCTAAAGCACCAGCACCAGCAGCTCCTGCTCCTGCATCTTCTAAAACAGCTGAAAAAGTTCAAGAAGCTGTTATGAAAAAGGTTAAGAGTAATGGCAAAATTGAAGTTGATGAAAATCAATTAAAAGAAGCTATTAAAGATGTATTACAAGAAGTAATTAAAGAAGTTAAAGATGAAAAGAAACCTAAGAAGGTTGTTCAACAAAAAGTAATTCCTAATTATTATTATATTTCTGGTACTTCATTAATCTTTGATGAACCAGGACATGATACTAGAGAATTAAGCTTGAAGACTATTAAGAATGTTGTTAGAACAGTTAATAGTAGTGGAGCTGTTGTTAAGTTAATTGTTGAAAGTGATGAATATAAATGTGTTTTAACTAATATGAAGAATATCGATTTGGAACAAGTTGCTGACTTGTTACATAATAAGATGAGAACAATGGATGACACATTTAACGAAGTAATTGAACATAAAGAATATTAGAATAGGATTGAGGACATGAAAAAGAAAAAATATGGACTTTTAACTATTCTTTTCTTTATAGTAGGATTAATTATCTACTTAAGTGGATTAATGTTACTGTTTGGAACAGGTTTTAATAAAGGATCATTAGTAAGTGTTCTATTTAAGGGTATTACTTTAACTGATGAAGTAATATTAAAACTAAAGATTACAGGAACAATTCTATTTGTAATTGGTTTTATAATCTTTATGATTGCAATAGTCTTACTATATAAGAATGATAAGATTCAAGATAATAATTATAATTTAATTATTGAAGGTAAAGCTGATGTTGTTACAATTATTATAATGACTTATGTAATGATTTTTATGCTAGTTGTTTGCTTATTATATAATCAATATATTGGTGCTTTATTATTTGGAATCTGTATTGTTGTTCAAAGTATTGTTAACTGGGCATTAATTTCATATTTTAATAAAAAACATAAAAAGAAGTAACTGTTCGTTCTTCTTTTTTTATGGTATTATTAGTATAGGTGAATAATATGAAACGAGGCAATTTAATTGATAAATTTCTAGAACAATATGATGCAATTAATGAAAAGAATTCACGTATTGAGTATCGCAGAATAATAAAAAAGCCAAAGAAGTTCGAATCTGTATTGGGTTTTGCGATGAGTTTTATCGTGTTAATAATTTTATTAATATTCTTTAACCTAACAGGATTGTATTTTGCAATTTTGCTTTTCGACTTATTATTCTTGGCATATTATGGAGTTAATTTGTTTACTAAAAATGGCTTCGGGTTGCCGGCAACTGTTAGAGTGTTAAATGAAGAAGTGCCAGAAGTTGGTAATAACTTCGAAAATTATTATGATAACTACGATAACTACAATAACTATGATAGTTACGAAAATAATGGTAATTATAATGAAAATGAAGATTATAACAGTAATGATAATTATAATGAAAATGATGATTATAACAACAATGTAAGTGAAGATAACTATAGTGATAACGAAGAAGTAGAAGACGATTATGGTTATGAAGAGAAAGATGATGAAGAAGATAATGACGAAGAAGATGACGATAACAATAGAGGTGGATATATAGATTATCAAACTGGTCGTCGTCGATTCTAGTAAGTAAAGGGTGAAGCTATGTGAATATAGGTATTGATATTGATGATACGATGACAGATTCTTATGAGACACTTGTCCCATTGATTGGTATTGCTTATAAAATGAACATTGATAAGATTTTTAAGGAAGCACCAACATATAATGCATTAAAAAAAACATTAGCTAATTATGATGATTTTGTATTTAAAAATTTTACAACAATGGCAACTATTGCGCCATTAAAAAAAGATGTTGTTAATGTTTTAAAAAAATTAAAAGAAGATGGACATCGTATAATAATTATTACGGGTCGAAATAATGATGAATATCCTGATCCATATCAAATTAGTTTTGATTATTTAAAAAGGAATCATGTTCCTTATGATAAGTTAATTGTTAATGCTCGAGATAAAGCTAAACAATGTATTTTAGAAAATATAGATGTTTTTATTGATGATAATACACAAATATGTCGCTCTGTTGCTAAGACAGGAATTAGAACTTTTCAGTATTTAACGTTATTTAATAAAAATGTTAAGTCAACAGAAAAAGTAAGTTCGTGGGAAGATATATATAAGAAAATTTGTGAAATATGCGTTAAGGATGCTAAATAGTTTTTAAAGTATATACTTTTTTGTAGTTTTTTTGTTATAATGAAGATAATATAGGAGTGAGTTTATGAATAATGACTTTCAAAATGGCGGAATGCCTTATAATAATGATCCAAACATGATGCCTCAACAACCAATGGGTGGAATGGGAGGACCACAACCTGTTAATAATGGAATGCAACAAGGTTTTGGTATGAATCAACCTATGCAACAACAACCAATGCAACAACAAATGCCACAACAACCAATGTATAATCAAATGCCACAACAACAAATGGGTGGATATCCTCAACAACCTATGCAACAACCACAAATGGGATTTGGTGCTAATCAAAATGCTGGTGGTTCTAATTTGAATCAAAAGCTACCATTATTGATTGGTGCTGGAGTTGCTGGAATTATCGTATTTATACTTTTAATATCACTAGTTAGTACTAAAACTTTGACATGTAAGGTTGATGATGAATTAGGTGATATCAAATATAAATCTGTTGAAAAGGTAACTTTTAAATTTGGTAAGATTAGTTCAAGAAATGAAGAAGGTACATTCGATTTCTCTGATTCAGATGAAGATATTGATGAAATAGTTGATGAGTTAAAGGAATCAGCTAAAAAAAGTTGTAAAAAATCAAAAGGATGTACTTATTCTATTAAAAAGAGTGGTAAGAAAATCATCGTAAAATCATCTACTAAGTATAAAAAAGATGATAAAGAAGACATCAAGAACTATGATGACTTTAAAGCATACAAAAAGAACTTCGATGATATGTGTGAAGACTAAAAAGATTCTATAAAAGAATCTTTTTTTGTTATAATATTTTTGGTGATTTAAATGATTATACCTGAATATTTAAAAGATGATGATTTAGTTGGAATTACAGCTTGTAGCTGTGGGGTTTTAGGAAAGATAGAAAAATATGAAAAGAGTTTAGAGAACTTTCATAAATATGGTTTTCCAACAATAGAAACTCCCAATGTGAGAACTGATGGTTTAGTAAGCAGTGATGCGGAAACAAGAGTTAATGAATTAAATAGTTTGGTAGTTAATAAAGATGTTAAAATGATTAACATCGCAGCTGGTGGAGATTTCTTATCAGATATAATGCCTTATTTAAATTTGGATTTAATTAAGACAAATGTTAAATGGTTTGGGGGAAGTAGTGATCCAACTGGTTTAATATATACAATTACAACTAATTTAGATATGGCAACAATCTATACTCCTTGTAATATGTCTGGTTATAGCAGTGATAATCTTCATCAAAGTTATTTAGATTATTTTAAAATTATTAGAGGAGATTTAGTTAAGCAATATAAATCTAAATATTGTGAGAGTAAAGATGATATCTTTAATATGAAAAATGACTGGAATAGTTTTGATGAAGAGATAAATGAATCAGGTATTCTATTAGGTGGCTCTATAGAGTGTTTAAAAGACCTTATAGGGACAAAATATGATAAGACCTTATCTTTTATTGAAAAGTATAAAAACGAGGGAATAATATGGTATTTTGATGTTTTTAGTATGTCTACTGATGAACTATATCGTACTTTATTACAATTTAAATATGCAGGTTGGTTTAAGTATACAAAACTGATTTTAATTGGTAAGGTGAGATTTCCTAATTCATTCTTAGATCTCACTTATGAAGAAGCTATTAGAAAAGCTTTAGAGGGATTTGAAGTAATATATAAGTTTGATGTAGGTCATGTTAAACCATCAATGACGATGATTAATGGTTTAAAAGCTAGAGTAGTATATAACGAAAAAGAAGGTAGCTTAGAATATTTACAATAAGCTATCTTTTCTATTGCAATACAATTAAATAGGGTTTATAATTAATTAGTTCGTAACCGAACTAAAGGAGGGATTAATTTGAATAAAGCACAAATAATGTTGGACTTTAAAAGAATTAATGGTAAATTTCATAAAGCTTTAACTAATGGCTTAAAGGAAATGAATATTGGAATTACTCCTGTTCAAAGTAGATTGTTGTTATTTATTAAAGAAAATGAAGAAGTAACAGCAACAGATATTTTAGAGAATTTTAAATCTGTTAATAAATCGACTTTATCGGAAATATTAAATAATCTAGAGAAGAATGGATATATCGCTCGTCAGGAAGCTAAAGATGATAGTCGTAAAAAGATAATTGCTTTAACAGATAAATCACTGATTGTTGTTGAAGAATTAAAAGAAAATTTTGATCTGGTATCTGATAAAGTATTAGAAGATATTTCAAAAGAAGAATATGAACAATTAAAGAATTTGTTAGATAAGATAGAAAGGAGCACAGATAAACTATGTTAAAACTATTTAAGAATTTTACAAAAAAGGATTTATTAGTAATTTTAATTTGTGTTATCGCAATGATATTTCAAGTATGGATTGAATTAAGATTACCAGAGTATATGAGTGAAATAACAAGACTTATTCAAACTGAAGGAAGCACAATGAAAGAAGTCTTTAAAAGTGGTGGCTTGATGATGGCTTGTGCTTTTGGTAGTGCAATATCAACAGTTTTCATTGGTTATTTTGCATCAGGTTTATCTGCTAACTTCTCTATGAATTTACGCGGTAGATTATTTAAGAAAGTACAAAAATTAAGTACTTCAGAAATAAAGAAATTTCAAACCAGTAGTTTAATTACTAGAACAACTAATGACGTAAGTCAAATTGAAATGTTAATAGCTATGGGTTTACAAGCAATGATTAAAGCACCGATTATGGCTGTTTGGGCGGTTACAAAAATAGTTGATAAGAGTGCTGAATTAAGTAGTTTAGTTGGTGTTGGTGTATTTATTTTACTAGTATCAGCAATAATTATTATTTCAACTGTTAATCCACTATTTAAGCGTATACAAAGATTTACTGATAATCTAAATAATGCTACAAGAGAAAATGTCATGGGTGTTAGAGTTATTAGAGCATTTAATGCTGAAGAATTCCAAGGAGAAAAGTTTAAAGGTGTTAATAGTGATATAACTAATACACATATTAAGATTCAAAAGACATTTGCTTTAATGGATCCAATTATGAGCAGTGTTATGCATTTCTTAACCTTAGGTATTTATTTTATCGGATCAATTTTATTAATCAATTTAGGTATGTATGGTAGATTAACATTATTTAGTAACATGGTTGTATTTACTAGTTATGGAATGCAAGTTATTATGTCTTTCTTAATGTTAACAATGATATTTATGATTTTACCTAGAGCTCAAGTATCAGCTGTTCGTATTAATGAGGTTTTAGATTGTGAAACATCTATTTATGATGGAGTTAATACTAAACCAAAAGAAGAAGGAACAGTAGAGTTTAAAAATGTTAGTTTCAAATATCCAGATGCTGATGATTATTTGTTAAGAAATATTTCATTTAAAGCTAAGAAAGGTGAAACTGTTGCATTTATTGGATCTACAGGTTCAGGTAAATCAACATTAATAAATTTAATTCCTCGATTCTATGATGTTAGTGATGGAGAAGTATACGTTGATGGCGTTGATGTTAGAGAATATACTTTAGAAAAATTACACAACATAGTTGGTTATGTTTCACAAAAAGCATTTATGTTTACTGGAAGTGTTAAAGAAAATATTAGATTTGGTAAAACAAGTCATAGAGAATCAACAGAAAAAGAAATTATGGAAGCTTTAAAAGTTGCCCAAGCTGATAATTTTGTTAACAAGATGGATGGTAAGTTAGATGCTCACATTGCTAGAGGAGGTACTAATGTTTCTGGTGGTCAAAAACAAAGATTATCTATTGCTAGAGCAATAGCAAGAAAACCAGAAATATATATCTTTGATGATACTTTCTCAGCACTAGATTATGCAACTGATGCTAAGCTTCGTAAAGATTTAAAGAAATATACGAAAGATGCTACATGTTTAATTGTTGCTCAAAGAATAGGAACAATTATGCATGCTGATAAGATAATTGTTTTGGATAAAGGTGAATGTGTAGGAATGGGTACACATGACGTTCTTCTAAAGACTTGCAAAGTGTATAAAGAAATTGCTTTATCTCAACTTAGTGAGGAGGAACTAAATCATGCCTAGACCAAGAAAAATTGAAAATGCCAAAGATTTTAAAGGATCAATGGTTAAACTATTTAAGAGTTTAAAGAAATATCATGTTGCGATTATAATTGGTTTGATTTTAGCTATGACTAGTTCAATTCTAGCTTTAATAGCACCAAATAAATTAAGTGATGTTTCTAATTATATTACGGAAGGTTTAAAGCCTAATGTTGAAAAGTTGCAAGATGTCAACAAGGGAATATATACACAAGCAATAATAAACTTTAATGATATCTATACTAAACAAGAAGTAAAGAACTTAGAAGGTGACCAATTAGCTTTAATTGAAGCAATGAAAAGTGGAGATTCTACTAATATTGGAGTTGCTTTTTATAGTTTAAGTGATGAAACACTAAATGCGATTGTTAGTACAACGGTAGTAGATGGTGTTCAAATATCAAAAGAAGACCAACTAGATTATTTAGCTATTGTTAAGAGTATGAATCAAGAAATGGTTAATGAAGACATGCTTAAAAAACTAGATGAGATGCCAGAAAGTATTAGAACTATGATAGAACCAAAACTAAATATGGATGGTATTAAAAAAGTATGTTTAGTCTTAGCTATAATTTATATAGTTTCTGCTATATGTAATTATTTTGAACAAATAATTATGGCTTTAACTTCTAATAAATATGGATATGGTGTTAGAAAGAGTATTAACGATAAAATTAATACACTTCCTCTTCGATATTTTGATAAACATGAAACAGGAGATATTTTATCAAGAGTAACTAATGATGTTGATACAATGTCAATGAATTTAAGTCAAAATTTATCTTCATTAATAGCAAATATTACATTATTCTTAGGATCTGTTGTTATGATGTTTGTAACAAATCCAATAATGGCAATTACAGGTATTGTTGCAAGTATGATTGGTTTTATCTTTATGTTTATGATTTTAGGTAGATCACAAAAATACTTTATTCAAAGACAAGAACAATTAGGTGACTTAAATGGATATGTAGAAGAAATATATTCAGGTCATAATATTGTAGTTGCTTACAATGGTATTGAAGAAACTAATAATGAATTTGATAAATTAAATAAAAAACTATATAAGAGTAGTCGTAAGAGTCAATTCTTAAGTGGAATTATGCAACCTTTGATGGGCTTTGTTGGGAATTTAGGATATGTTGCTGTTTGCGTAGTTGGGGCATTACTAGCGATGAATAATAAGATATCATTTGGTGTTATTGTAGCGTTTATGATTTATATTAGGATGTTTACAAGACCATTATCACAAATAGCTCAAAGTATGACTTCAATGCAAAGTACAGCTGCCGCTGCAGAAAGAGTATTTGAGTTCTTAGATGAAGATGAAATGGATAAAGAAGCTGATATTAAAAAGCATCTAGATAAGTCTAAAGTTAGAGGAGATATCGAATTTAAACATGTTAAATTCGGTTATGACCCATCGAGAACAATTATCAAAGACTTTAGTGCTAAAATAAAGGAAGGTCAAAAGATTGCTTTAGTTGGACCTACTGGTGCTGGTAAAACAACAATGGTTAATTTACTAATGAAATTCTATGAAATAAATGATGGAGATATTTTAATTGATGGTGTTTCAACAAAAGAATTATCGAGAGAAAATATTCATGATTTATTCTGTATGGTATTACAAGATACATGGTTGTTTGATGGTTCTGTTGGTGACAACATAAGATTTAATAAAGAGAATGTATCAGAAGAAGAAATATGGTCAGTATGTAGAACATTAGGTTTAGATCACTTTATTAGAACTCTACCTAATGGATTAGATGCTACTGTTGGCGATAATGAAGCTATCAGCCAAGGACAGAAACAGTTAATTACAATTGCTCGAGGTATGATTGAAGATGCTCCATTCTTAATATTAGATGAAGCAACTAGTAATGTTGATACCCGTACTGAAGAATTAGTTCAAAAAGCAATGGATAAATTAACTGAGGGTAGAACTTCATTTATAATTGCCCATCGTTTATCAACAATTAAAAATGCTGATTTAATACTTGTATTAAATGAAGGAAATATTGTTGAACAAGGTACGCATGAGGAATTAATGAAGAAAAAAGGCTTCTATGCTAACCTTTATAATAGTCAATTTGAAAAGACGATTTAATCGTCTTTTTTTTATGTTATAATATACTTGGTGATGATATGAAAAAGACGGTTTTAAATGTTTCAATTATTACAATGGTAGGTTTATATGCAATGTTGACAATTATTTTGTTTGGTATTGCTTTATTATGTGAATTACCATTAGCTCCGATTGTTGGTATAAGTATTGTAATAGTTGTTATTCAATTCTTAATAGCTCCTTGGATTACAGATTTAACAACAAAATATTTATATAGATCTAATTTTAATTATCAATTACCAGAGTATTTAATGGGATTTTTAGATTTAACTTGTTCTACTAATAATATGAAAATTCCAAAAATTGGAATTATTGATGATGGAGCACCTAATGCTTTTACTTATGGTAGAACTAAAAATGATGCTCGTTTAATTCTTAGTAGAGGCGTCTTTGAATTATTAAATCCTGATGAAGTTAAAGCTGTTGTTGCTCATGAAATTGGTCATGCAGTTCATTACGATATGCTATTTATGACAGTAGCTCAAGTAGTTCCAATGGTTTTATATTATATTTATGCTATTTTATCAAAGAGTGGTCAAAAGAGTAACAGTAATAATGATAAAGGAAGTTATACAGCTTTAATAGCTGTTATAGCTTATGTATTATATATTATTTCGCAATATATAATTTTATGGTTATCAAGAACAAGAGAGTATTATGCTGATGAGTTCTCAATTGAAGCTACAAGAAACCCTAATGCCTTAGCTAGTTCTTTAGTTAAAATTGGTTTTGGTTTGAATATTTCTGGTAATAGTACGGGACATTCTGTAAAAGATGTTGGAGCTTTAGGTATCTTTGATTCCAAAACAAGTAAAACTTTAGTTTTAACTTCTAATAATAATATTGGTAATACTGAAGCGATAAAGAATACTATGAAATGGGAAATGTGGAATCCTTGGGCATTTATCTATGAATTAAGCTCTACACATCCATTGATTTCTAAAAGATTACTAGCAATTTCTAAATATTCACAATATTATGATCAACAACCATTTATTTCATTTGATTTGGCTAAACCTGAATCATATATGGATGATTTTGCTTTAGAGTTGTTAATTAAATACTCAAGTACTATTGTGTTTATTGTTTTCACTTTATTAGCAATATTTGCATATACTGTCTTAGATAGTTCTGTATTATCAAGAGGAGTATTAATAATTGGTGTATTCTTCTTCTTAGCTGCTTTATTATTATCATTTAATAGAGCTCATAGAATGAATAGAGGTTTCCCTCAAAAATTTGTTAGTGAGCTATTAGGTGAAGTAAAAGTTTCAGGAGTTACTTCAATCCCTTGTGAACTTACAGGTACTGTTATTGGTCGTGGAAACCCAGGATGCATTTTTAATGAAGACTTTGTTATTCAAGATCAATCAGGTATTATTTTCTTGGATTATAATCAACCATTAATGATTATTAATAAAGTATTTGCTTTATTTAAATCTCCAGAATATTTTAATAAGATTGTAAAAGTAAAAGGATGGTATCGTCGTAGTCCAGTTCCATATGTAGAAATATTTGAAATGGAAGTAGATGGAAAGAAAAAGAAAATTTATACTTACTATTTCTCAATTGGATTATACGTAGTATTATCATTAGTTCTTTTAATATTATTATTCTTTTTATAAGAAGTAGAGATACTTCTTTTTTTATGCTATAATTTTTTTAGGATAAGTGATAAAAATGGACAAAGAAAAAGAAAAAACAGAAGAAGTAGTAGAAGAAGTAGAAAAGAAAAGTATAAATTGGAAAAGAGTTATTCAATGGTTTTTATTTACCGTTGTTAGTTTAGTTGGAGTATTTTTCTTATCAACATATATAAGATGGAATGCTGAGATTAGTGATAAATATGAAATTATTTATACTGGTCAAGAAGAAGTTAAAATCAATGAATTAAAGAATTATTTAGGATTTGATATTGAAGCAAAAGTTGAAGCTGATCAAGCTATTAAAGCTTACTGTAGTAGTAAGTATGGTGAAAGTTGTGTAGCTGCGGATTATACAAGTGGAGTAGAAAACCTTTTAAGATCTCCAAGACCAGTTGTAGCAGTAGTTTTACTTATTGATTTAATTATCCTTTATATAATCTTTAAAGAACGTTTAACTGGTAAGATTAGAACTTATATTTATGGTGTTTTAATTATTCTTTTTGGTTTGTATATTGTCGGATATGAAGTATTTGGTATTGCAGATTATTATTTCTTTGTTAATGGAAATAAGAACGTTGTTGATGGAACTATTATAAAAGGATTAATTCCTAATAATGGTAAGGAGTTTAGACCACTTATTAGTTATGAAGTAGAAGAAAAGGAATATGTTAAAGATATAGATATAAAAGCTAAAGAAGTAGGTAAGGAAATAACTGTTTATTATAATAAAAAAGCTCCTGAAAAAATAGAAGTTAAGAGAAGTATGTTAGGACATATCTTCCCAAGTATAGTTGGTATTGCCACTGTTGTTCTAGGAGTTGTATACCTAAAAATAAATAAGAAAAAAGAAATAAATGAGGAAGAGAAGAAGGCTAAATAGGGCTTAACTACTTCCTTTTTTTATGATATAATTTATTAATAATAGAGAAGTGGGTTGCGATATGAAAAAAGGCGTAAAAATAATTAAATTTCTTTTATTCGTATTATTTTTAATACCTTCTTTTGTTATGGCCGAAATGATGGAATCAAATATTTCTCCAATTAATAAAGTAATTGAGAAATTTGAAATGGATAGAATTCTAATTAAGAATACTAGTTATACTGGTTTTGAAAATTTAAATAATAAAGGACCTGGTGTTGAAGTCAGAGGTGCAGTTGTTAACGATTATGTTAAAGATATTGAAACTAATATTGATTTAGTTATTTATGATAAAGATAAAAATATTTTAGATGTTATATCACAAAATGTTACTTTTGTTGCTAAGCAAGCAACTATGTATCGTGCTTTTGTTTACGAATATGATACTAAGTATTCTTTAAATGATATTAAATATTATTCATTAAGAGGAGATTTTGTTACTAATATTAGATTAGTTGTTAGTGGTGAGAATGATGAATATTATTTAGAAAACATGAATATTAAAGTAAATGTTAATCGTAATAATATTTATAATGTTGAGGAAACATTTGATGCTACATTTAATAAGTATGCTGATGCTATTACTGTAGGAATTCCTTTTAGACATAAATATGTTGATAATGGTTTAAAATATAATAATCGTGCCGTTATTAGTGATATTGAAGTTGATGGATATCGTTCTTTAAAAACGATTAAAGGATATAGAATTATTTCGATAGGTAAAGAAGATAAAGAAATTAATAAACGTAGTTATAATTTAAAATATAACTATAATGTTGGTAAAGATAAGAATAAAGGAAACGATGTCTTTCTTTTCTATTTAGTTGATGATAATGCTGCTAAGATTAAGAATTTATCTTTTGAAATAACTTTCCCAACAGAAATAGATAAAGATGCTGTTAGTTTAGTTGATAGTCATGGTTATGTATGGGAAAAGGGTACTTATGAAGTAAATGGTAATGTTATTACTGGAAGTATCAATGATGTAATTGAAAGTAACTCTTCTTATGCTATTAGAGTTATCTTAAAAGCAGGATACTTTAGAGGAGCTTCTAATAATATTAGCGGTTTAACAATTCTTTCAATATTGTTACCAATTCTATTTATGTCTTTAACATTATTAATTTGGTTCTGCCAAAATAAATTAAATGAAAAGAAGACTTACAATGCCTTTTATTTTAATAGTGATATTAATAGTTTAGAAATGTCTTATCTTCATAATGGTGAAGTGAAGGATACAGATATTGCTTCTTTAGTCTTTGTTTTAGCTAATAAAGGATATATAAACATCTTTAAGGATAAGAATAATTATCGTTTAGTTAAAGTAAAAGATTATGAGGGTAATGATCGTTTAGAGAAATCATTTATGAAAGAATTATTTTATGATAAAGATGAAATTACAAGAAAAGATTTTAAATATACTTTAACAGAAACAAAAGAAGTATTATTAGAACGTGTAAATGAAATAAAAGATAAGAAAAAACTGTTTATGCATCAAATCATAAATTACAAGTTAAGTTTCTGGGCGATGATTATATTAATATTTATTATTAATACTTTTGATATTTTATTAGAGTATCAACCAAGTGTTATTCCAATAAATATCATTATTGGTGGTTTAGGATATCTATTATTATTTGGTGGATATTTAAGCCATGATAAACCAGTTGAGAAAGCATTATATTTCTTAGTTGCTTTGATCTTTATCATTGTTCCAATAGTATTAACTTCTTATATGGCATTTGTTCAAGATAATTTAAAATTATCGGCTTATATTGTGGGATTATTATGTATGTGTGTAATTTCAATAGTTATGAATGCTATGGGAAATAGAACAGTCTATGGTAATTTAATGTATAACAAGATTAATTCATATAAACAATTCTTAATTAATGTTGATGAGAGTAAAATTATTACAGAAGAAAAATATAATAATAGTAATTTATTATATGATGTTTTACCATATGCTATTGTTTTAGGAATATCTGATAAATGGATGAAAAAATTTAAAGATAGTAATATAGGTGCACCAGCTTGGTATAAGTGTAATAACTTTAAGTTAGATGTATTCTATCAAGATGTTAAAAATATTTATTCTGATATTTTTATAGCATTAAAGAGTAAGTAGGTGATTTAATGAAGAATCAAAAATATAATATTGGTGATGAAGTTAAAATCCTTAGTAGTGGACTTAGAGGTGTTATTAAAGATATTAGCACTTACTATGGTGATGAAAGAAATATCTACTTAGTTGATGTTGCTGGTAAAGAGAAGGTATATACTGAAAAGAATTTAGAGTTATCAAGGAAAAAGAATAATGCTTTAACATTAAACTTTGCTGATGTTACTATTAATTTCCAAATTGAAGATAAGATAAAAAATATTATTAAAGAATTAGATTTGCGAAAACCAGAAAGTGAAGATGGTCAGTTATTAAATGCTGCTAAATTACAAAGGTATTTAGTTACTAATAGAAAATTTAATGAAGAAACAAAATGCAATATAGGTAATAGTGTTATTACTAATCAGTTGTACCATGGTTTAATTGATGGTAAGACTGATTGTATTGTTAATTCATTTATCTTCAGTGAAATACTTAATAAAACGGGTAATAACGTTTTAAATGTTGCTTTTAAAGATGAATTTGGTAAGTATTATGTTTCTAATTTAGTTTTAATTGGTGATGAGTATTATTACTTTGATACAACATTAGAAAAAGATGTCTTTGTTGAAAATGGTTCAGATTTAAGTAAATTTATCTTATGTGCAGCTGCTTTAGGAAGAAAAAATTATGAAGAATTTTTTAAGCCTCTTTGTCTAATTGATTTCCAAGATAGTTTAGCAGAGAATCTTCTTCCAGATAATATAGCTGTTAATGATATAGATATTGATATAGTAAATAGAATTTTATTTATGGATGATGCCAATGAAAAATAAGATTATTAATAATTTATTTGGTAAAGAACTAATACAAGCAATGAAAGAAATGCTTGAAGAGTTCTCTAATTTAAATTTTGATGTTGATCAAATATGCAAAGCAATGAAAGACATAAATGAATCGGTTAGAGTTGGTTTATATTTGATGGCTTTAGAAAAGAACATGGATGTTATTGCATTTAAGATTAATAAAGCTAATAAGATATTAAATGCTACCAGAAAAGAAAAGTTCTTAGATGCTTATAAAGCTAAAGAAGTTAATAAATTCTTAAGTATGCTAGGTAAGGGAGATAAGATATCACTAATGAGCGACTTAGGAATAGATGTTGATGTTAAAGGAAGAGCAGCTTTATCAAAAGAGCAAAGAGAATACTATCGTCTTATAAGTAATTCGATAATGGAAGAACAAGAAGAAGATAAAAGAGATGGTATAGATAGCTTTATTACATATAAAAAAGAAGATTAATCTTCTTTTTTTTATGATTTTTTGTTATAGTATACGACAAGGGAGTGGTTTTGATGAAACAATTACCAGTAAAAGGATCAAATGTTGATATATGGTATAACTCTAGTGAACAAAATATTTATATATGTAGAATATTAAATTATTTAAATGGTTATATGGATTATTATGATATTCAAACAGATGAATTACTTGATTTAATGGAGTTTGATAAAAAAGGATTTGTTAAACTTAAAGATAATGGAAATTTGATTGAAGCTGATAGATATTATGAAATAGAAGAATTGCTTTTAATCGAAACAATGTTTAATAATAGAAAAAATAAACCAAAAATTAAAACAGAGAATTTAGTAAGTTTGGCAAAGATCCAAGAAGATATAAAAGCTAACGCATTTGATTATGATAAAAGATATCCGGTTGAAACATTAGAATGTCGTTATAGTGAATATTTGAATCATTATAGATTCTTAGCAGTTAAATTTGATCCAGAAAAAAGAATTTTCATCTATACAGATTTGTATTCTGGAATTCCAATGACTATTGATATGTTGAAAACTTATGAAGTATATCCAAGAGAAAAAGTTTTCAATAAACCTGATTATTCACCAAGAGAATTGTTTTCAATGCATTTTAACTTGAATATAGCCGGTAGACATTATTAAGAAAAAATAAAAGGACTATTTAAATAGTCCTTTTAATTTGTTAACAGCATCTTTAGCATTATCTGCAGTTAACTTAGCTTTAACGGCATCTACTACTTTATTGATTTCTCCATCTGGTAGATCGATACCGATAACGCTTTCAACGGCTTTGATTGGATCACTTTTAAAGTTATTAGCAAAGTCTTTGTCTTCTTTTACTTTCTTAACGATCTCGTTAATTTTTTCCTTTAATTTATCCATAGTATCTCTCCTTGAGCTTATTATAAAATATTTTTTGGGAAAAATGTATCGTTTTTTGCTATAATATTAATATAGAATGGTGATGAAAATGGGCTCAAGAAATGCGACAAGAGTAAAAGATGCAGGTGGAATGGCGCAGATCATGATTGATTTGAAGCCAGAAAGATGTGACAGTTTTGTTTATACTCATACAGATTTTGATGTAACAAATTTAGCTAAATATTTAGAGAAGAAGAAAAAAGAAGGAGAACATTTTACTTTTTTCCATGCCTTTGTAGCAGCAATAGCTAAAACTATTTATAACAGAGAAAAATTAAATCGTTTCGTCCAAAATAGACATATATATCAGCATAATGATGTTGTAATATCATTTGTTGCTAAAGTTGCTTTTGACGATAAGAGTGAAGAAATTATGATTATGGTTCCTGTAGGACCTAATGATAATATATATACGATTAAAAAATTTATTATGGATAAGGTTGAAGCTATTAGAAGTAAATCTAGTTATGAAAAAGAAGGAGCTAATGGAGCTATTGATGTTTTAGGTAAGTTACCTAATATTATAAGAGTTCCAATTGTCGGATTATTAAAATGGATGGATGATAAAGGAATTTTACCAGCATCTTTAGTTAAAGATAATCTATATTATAGTAGTATGATTGTTTCTAATATTGGAACATTAGGAAGTAATGCTATTCATCATAATATTACTAATTTTGGTACATCATCTAGTTTAGCAACAATGGGTGAGATAAGAGAAAAAGAAGTTATTATTGATGGTAAAAAAGAAACTAGAAAAATATGTGACTGGGGAATTGCTATTGATGAAAGAGTTGCTGATGGTTTCTATTTCATTAAATCAATGGATTTAATTCAATATATTTTTGATCATCCAGATTTATTAGAGGATGATGCTTCAACAAAAATTGTTTTACCAGACAAAAAAAAGAACAAATGATTAACTCATTTGTTTTTTTAAGGCTGTTTCTGCTTCTAATGTGAAGTTTTCTTGTAAAAAAACTAATAGTTCACTAAATAAACTTAGGTCTTCATCTTTTATATGAATGTTAATAACGTTGAATAAATTATGTGGATTAGTGAAAGTTAGAATAATAAAATTTTCTCTTTTAGTTATACGTAGTTTCTTTTCAGGAAGTGCTTTATCAGTAAAAGTAACCATTTCTTGATTTTTTAAAATACGACAGAATGGTTCATAGAAAGCATTTCCTTCTTCAATAGGGATTTGAAAAGATTTATTACCTTTTTTAGTCTTTTTATATTTATTAGCATAGATAGATGGTTCTCCATTAGTATTTACTTTTAAAGTATAGTGAAGAGTATCTGTGCTTTCAAAACTAGATATAGCAAAATTATTATCTTCGGTTGAATATAAATTGTATGGCTTGTATTGATTTATCATTATAAAAGCCCCCTTTGAATACTGAATATAATAACATATTTTTACATAAATTCAAAATTAATATGGTATACTTTTGATATAAGAATAATAATGGGATGATATGAATGGAAAAGAACAAATTAGTAGTTAATAAAACATCATTATTTTTTATGATAACTTTTGCAATTCTTTATCTTGTTATAACTATTGCAATAACAGTGTTATTAGCTTTTAGATCCTTGGGTGATTGGTTCTGGTTAAATGTAAGAAATCCAATTGCAGGTTTCTTCTATAAGGCTTTTGAGTTAATTCCGGGGATTGGTTTAAAATTTGGAACAATATGTGTTTGGACTTTTTTGATAGCATCGGTTTTATTGATTATTGTTTTAACTTTTAAAAAACTAAAAGGACGTAATGTAATATTTAATATTGTTTTAGTAGTAATACCAATCGTTGTAGCATTTGAATCGTTGATAGGTTTACTATATAGTACTTCTTTTTATACTTCTTTAATTGATAGATTTTATTTGGAAGAAACTGTAGAAAAAGAATATCAAAAGGAAGATTTAGTAGCTTTATATGACAATTTATTAAATAGAGTAATGGAAATGTCTTTAGAGTTTGATAGAGATAGTGATGGCGATATTATTTATACACAATCAATTGAAGAAAGAGCAATTGGGGATTTATTAAATATATCTGATGATTATAAATTCTTGAAAGGCGCTTATCCAAAGAAGTATAAGAAAATGTTACCAGGAGATCCAGAATTTGGAGGTATGGCAATGGGTCTTACATCAGCATTTGGAGTTTCAATTGATTACTCAACTAGTAAAGCAATCCTTTTAAATACAATTACTCATGAATTATGTCATACTAAAGGTGTTATGAGGGAGAATGAAGCTGTTTATTGTTCTTTCTTAGCTGGAATTAATAGCGATGATAAATTATCACAATATGCAGCTTATTTGGAGGCTTTTACAAGGGTTGATTATGCCTTAAGAGATATTGACTTTGAAGAAGAGTTTCTACGTGTAGAACCATTATTTAAATTGTGCATAGATGAGAATTTTAAAGAGATTTGTGAAATATATCCAAAGCTTACTAATGCTTATGTTAAAGACGCTAAAATCTTAGAGTTTATTACTTATCCATTAATTGATTATAAAGATCATGTTGGTGAATTAATTGGTTTATTAAGTTCTCTTTCTGAAGATGGAGGAAAACTCTATATTGATGGAGCTGAAGCAGATATGGATTATGTTTTAGCTTTAATAAAAAATGATAGTTATAAAGTTATTAGAATAGAATTTAAAAATAGTTCTGAAGTATTTGATAATTTACATGATGTAATGAATAAGTATTCAAACTTATTTTTAGCTATTCAACAATATAATCCTGATGAAGAAGTTGAGGATAAGACACCTGATGAATATTTAAAGTATTATTTAAAAGGTTTTAACAATGATAATTTATTAATTGATTTAGTTAACACTTTTATTGAAGAAGATTATGATTATTCGAGGGTGGTTAGATTATTATTAGAATATTATGATGGTTTAAAAATATTACCATATGAAATGTAAGAAAAATAGTATAAAATATATATGTAAAGGAGATGTTTATATGAGTAAACAAATAACAAGTTCTGAATTTAAAAAAGAAGTACTAGAAAGTAAAGAACCAGTATTGGTAGATTTTTATGCTGATTGGTGTGGACCTTGTAAAATGTTAGGTCCAATTATGGATGAAATATCAAAAGAACATAAAGTATTTAAGATTAATACTGATGAAGAACAAGATTTAGCTATGGAATATGGAATAATGAGTATTCCTTGTGTTATAGCTTTTAAAGATGGAAAAGAAGTAAATAGATCAGTTGGATTAGCAGATAAGGATACTATTGTAAATCTAATTAAATAGGTGTTTTATGTATGATATTGTTGTAATAGGTGGAGGACCTGCTGGTATTACTGCTGCTATTTATGGTGTTAGAGCTAATAAAAAGGTATTAGTTCTTGAAGCAAAAGAAGTCGGTGGTAAAATACTACAAGCTCATATGGTAGACAACTATCCGGGAGTTTATCATATTACAGGTCAAGAACTAGGTAAAAAGTTTTTAGAACAAGCAGAAGCTTTAGAAGTTGAAATAAAGAATGAAAAAGCCATGAATATTATGGAAATGAATGGTAAAAAAATTGTTCAAACTTTAGATAATACTTATGAAACTAAAACAGTAATTATAGCAACAGGAAATGATAAAAGGGAATTAGGTGTTCCTGGAGAAAAAGAACTCATTGGTAAAGGGGTTTCTTACTGTGCTACTTGTGATGGTAATTTCTTTAAGAATAAAAAAGTAGTTATTGTTGGTGGTAGTGAAGAATCAATTGAAGATGCTTTGTATCTATCTAATATTTGTGAAAAAGTATTTTTTGTTTATAATAATAAATTAGATGTTTCTAAATTGAAAAAAGATAATATAGAAATATATGCAAATACTAAAGTAACAAGTATAAATGGTGAAAAAGTAGTAGAGAATATTTCTTTTGAATCTAAAGAAGGTCATGGCAAATTAGATGTTAGTGGAGTTTTTGTTGCTATAGCTGATGTTCCAGAAACTAGTTATTTATTAAATGGTCTTGAGTTATCAGAAACTGGTCATGTAATATCTGAGGATTTAACTACAAGTAAAGATGGTATTTTTGTTGCAGGTGATGTAAGAGCTAAAAGTTTAAGACAAGTTGCAACTGCTGTTTCTGATGGTGCTATCGCAGCTACTGAAGCCATTAGGTATATAAATAATTTAAATAAGGAAGATCATTTTGAAATAGATATTCATAAAAAGAATATGATTAGTGAATTAAAAATATCAATTGATAATGATCGTATTACTTATTATCGTGAAGATAAAAATATGAACAATATTGATGAAGTAATTACTGTTAATCGAATGATTGAAGATCAAGATATTGTTCGTAAATTGATTAAAGATATTTATAAACCAAATATTGATAAGTTAAAAGAAATTCATGAAAAAGTAGATAAATTAGGAAAAATTAATCGTAGTAAAAATACGGCAACTAATGATTTAACAATTAAAGAAAATAGAAAGAAATTAAATTTTGATTGTTATGTTCAAGAATATGATAATATTCCAAGTTTATTTACAGTAGAGATTGAAAAGTTTATTAATGAAAACTTATAGTTAGTTAACTATAAGTTTTTTTATGTTAAAATAGATATAGAATAGTGGTGAGTATAATGAAGTATACAATTCCTATTAATAATCAAGTTACCGTTGATATAAATATTAAAGGTGATAGATATAGTATTGATGACCATGGATTAGGTATTGCTCATTATATTGACCTTAGTTTTGAAGAAAATGGTTTTAAGGTTTGTGTAGCTGGAACTGTTGTTGCAGTTGTTAATCTAAAAACTGAAACTGTTGAAAGAAGAGAAAGTATTACTTCAACTGAACTTCGTATGCTTGGAGAAGCAATATCATTACCAATTGAGGAGTTGCATAAATCTGGTTTAATTGAAAGTTTGAATGGAATAAGATTGGTTGATAGTCAAAAGAAAGAACAAGTGGAAACAGAATTACATACACATTTTATTGAGATTTTAACTGGTGAAGAATTTATGGATGTTATTCTTTCATTTGTCTTGGAAATACCTGTTGATAAAGAAGAACATTTGATAGGTTATACACTTGATGATGCTGGTGAAAAAGTTCCTTTTGAAGAATGTATTTCTAGTTTTGTTTCAAAAGAAAATAAAGCTAAAATACAAAGTCTTGCCAATGAATTATCAATACCTTTAAATGGCCAAAAAGATTTCTCGCATTTAAGTTTAAGCAATGTTAAAAGATCTAATCTTGTAACTTTTGTAGCTAGTCAAATAATGAAAAATTATAATGGAGATATATCTTTAGGTGATGTTAAGAAAATAATATATTATCGTTTGTTAATAAGATCATTACAAAAACTTAAAGAATCTGGTATTAGGTATGTTGAACTATCATATTCTAATCATTCAACTATTAAAAAAATGTTGGAATATGCACGTGAAAAAGGGATGGTTGAAGGTATTAAGTTTAATTTCTTATTAAGTTCTAATAGAACAAGATTAAATAATCCTAGTTATGCGCGTGATGCTAAAAAACGTTTAAGAGAAATGATGGAAAATGGCATGGTAGCTGGATTTGATTTAATGGGAGAAGAACTACCTATTAGTAAAGCAGATATGGATTCTAATAATCCAAATTCCTTAATTAATTTTATGCGTTCTATTTTAAGTACTTTAAATAAATATCCTTCTTCCGTATTAAGATTACATGCAGGAGAAAATAGACTTAGTTATGCTAATCCACTTGTATCATTGTTAATGATAGATAAATTAGTAAACGAATTAGGTATACAAATACCACCACCTTTTGTTAGATTAGGACATGCTGTCTTCTTCGAAGAATTTAAAGGTGATGTTTATGCAGCACTATTAAGAAAGTATAATGTTGTAGTTGAAATAAATGCTTCTTCGAATATTGCTTTAGGTAATGTAATAAATACTAATGAACTTCCTTATCGTTGGTATAAAGAAAGAGGAATTCCTTTTGTTATAGCGACTGATGGTGGAGGTATGTATTTAACTGATCCTATTCAAGAAGCAAGAATAGCTCAAAGTGCTGGTAAAGACATTTTGGGGTATGTAAAAGAAACAGAAAAGAAAATAGGCAGGTGATAATATGAATTTATTGGTATTAATTAAATTAATAGAATCTAATCCTGATAGAGCAGCTGAGATAATATTAAACTTATATAAAAATGGTTATTATACTGATTTTAATGAAATTATTAATTTAAATAAATTAGTAAATATTCAAGATATAAATAGTATCTTAACTAGTATTCTAGATGAAATATTAAGTGAAAAGTTAGATAATGAAAAATTAGTTAAAAAAGCTCATATGGTTATAGATAGATATACTGATGAACTCGTTAATGTCTTATATGAAAGATCAGATAAAGCATTACCAAAAAAGGAATTCACAGCTTATTTACTAGAAGTATATGATAAAACCCCAGAAGAACTAAGTGATTATGAAGATAATTCCTTTACATATGAAGGTCATAAAATTAAATCAGAAAAAGCAAGAATTTATGACTCATTAGCTGGTATTATTAATTATCTAAATGATGAAATAAGTCAGGAAGCTCATTTTACACCTGAGGAGTTAACTTTCTTTCAACAAAAGAGAGAAGAAATTGTTAGAATGTTAGAATCTGGAGATATAGAAGGTGCTAAGAGAATGTTAGTAGCACTTCAATTATTCATGCATCTTGGTACTAAGTTTAAAACTGAATTAAAAGAATTTATTTTAGGTGATTTAAGTTTAAATGATATTTTAGAAATAGATGTTCATCATATAGATACTGATTTAGATAATGGGAGGACAAGATGATGAGTGAATTAATTGGAAATATCTATGAACATAAAAAAAATGATTCAAAGATTGTTTATAATCTAATGGAATTGATTGATCAAAACGGTTTTAAAACAGTTAAAGAATTACAAAAGTTTGAAGATGATAAATATACTCCTTTTGGAACAGAAGAAAAAATAAGCGATGAAGATATTGCTGAACAATTATTTATAGCTTTTGTAAATGATAATACCCATTATGATTATCTAGATGGCGAAGCTGAAACGGATTTGAAACTACTATATGATGCTTATGTAAAAGAAACTGATATTGATAAAAAAAGAATTCTAATTATAAAAATATATTCAGTTTTAGATTGGGGTATTCCATATCCTTTCTATGCTTATAAATATATTATGGAAGATAAACTATGATAAATGTAGTAGCTGGTTTAATTGAAAAGGATGGTAAATACTTTATTGCTAGAAGAACAACTGGAAATGAAGAAGTCCTTAATAAATGGGAATTTCCTGGCGGAAAGATAGAAGAAGGGGAAGATCCTAAAAAAGCTTTAGAAAGAGAAATGATGGAAGAGTTTGAGTTGGAGATTGTTGCTGGTGATTATATTGATCATGTTGTATATGAATATCCAACAAAAACTGTTGATCTTCAATTCTATAATGCTAAAGTAGTAGGTGAAGAGATAAGAATGCATATAGATCATTCTGATTATCGTTTTATCTCTTTAGATGAAATTAATAATTATAAATTTGCACCTGCTGATCAAGTATTTATTGATAAATTAAAAGGAACTATTTTTTAGTTCCTTTTATATTATCTATGTTTAACATTATAGTAGAGTAAGTATGAATAACATCTTTAATATCATAAAATGTTATTGATTTTTTTCTTGATCTAAAAGTAATAGTTCCGTTCTTACTTAATGGATGCATTGTAAAATTTGCACCTTCTACTGTTTGAATATTCATTTCTTCAATTGAATTTTCGTTGTTTGAGATAATTCTCATATTCGTTATTGCATCACTAATGTTTCGCAGTGTTCTCATACGTGTAAGATCTCTTAACAATCCGATTGAACAAGCAAGTGGCATAAAGATGAAAAAAATATTTAGAAGGATTCCAATAAATACGTCTTTACCATTCATGAATTTATTCCAGTTAACTATGTCCATCATGAGTAAAAAACCAAAGTAAAATAAGCAAAGCGTTATTTCTGGTTCATAAAATTTACAAAGACGTTTATAAGGATTTTTATAATCTTGCCAGATTAGTGTTTCACCTTTTTTTAGTTCAATTTCTTGAATGTCTCTAATGGCTCTTTCTCTAACTATTCTTTTTTTTGCCATCTAATTACCTTCTTTTTTATTATCAATTATTAATCTTATAGTTGAATATAATTTACTTGGGTGTTTAATACCATCAAATTTAATAGTTTGTTTATTTGTTACTTTGAAGGTGATTGCACCAAGTTTAGAAATAGGTGATTCGCTAAAACTAACGTCGTTTATTTCATTAAATAAAGCTTTTAGTGTTGTACTTTTGTCAGTTTCAATAACTCTTTTATTAGTTAAAATATAATTGATAGCTTTGTGTTCTATAGATAGTTTGATTGCTGAACCAATAAAAATCCAAACAGGCATCATGTGAATTGCTAAGAAGAAAAGAGCTGGCCATATTTCCTTTAAGCTTGATCCAATACTAAATGCAATTAAGAAAATTGAATCAAAACCGGCCCACAATAAAGCAAAAGGCCAAGGTATTGCATTCTTGCCAATTATGTAATGAAGAGCGGTTGGTTTAAATTGCCAAATAATTTCTTCATCGTCATCTAATAATACATTTCTATTTAACCCCTCGAAAGTAGTCTTTTGCATAGTATCACCTTATAATCTAATTATAATAATTTGTTACTTTAGATGCAATAATAGTAAAAAAAAGATTGTAAATATGTTATAATTACATTAGGGTGATGATATGAAGATACTACAAGGTGTTAGTAGAGATGTTTTGGATAGAATAAAGGGGAAAGCTAGTAATCTTCAAATTCAAACTAAAGACGTCGAAAGAAAAGGCTTAGAAGTAAGAAAAGAACCAACTGAAGTAAAATATGAAGAACCAGTTGGTTATGAACTAGATAATAAAGTTGATGAAGAAGAAATGAAAAAAAGTAGATAAAAATACTTTTTTTATTTGGTATTCTTTTTAAATAAAGTTAGATATGATAAAATTATAGAATAGGAAGGGTGTGAGCTATATGAGTAATACAAGTAATAGAAAAAGCTCCGCCCAAAGTCTTTTAAAAAATAAAGTAGATTCTAATTCCACAGGTGCATATAAAAGTAATGATGCTTATAAGGAAAATGTAGAGATAGAAGTATTAGATGAAGAAGGCCTTTATCCTGAGAGTTATAGTGAAGAATATATGCAAAATTCTTTGATGGCTCAGAATAAGGTTTTACAGGTAACAAATAAAAAGCTTGGTGAACAGAAAATCACACAAGGAGTTATTACAAAGAAGAAATTTGAAGATAGTAATGCTATCTTAGAAGAACAAAACACTGGTGAAGATGATAATAGAATAATTACTTTTATTGAAAATGAGTTTGATCTTTTAAAAAATAAAATTGTAAAAAAATATAATAATATTCCTGTTAAATGGAAGAAAATCATTAAAGCTGTTTCTATTGCTTTAGTGTGTATTTTATTATTTATTTTTTATCGTTTTGAAGTTAAACTTCATACTTATGATATTCAAATAAAAGGTCTTAGTGAAGTAAGTATCTATGAAGGTGGCAATTATAAAGAAGCTGGCTATGTTGCTTATAATAATAAAAAAGAAAACATTACAAATAAGGTTAAAGTTAAAGGACATGTTAATACTGAAGTAGTTGGTGAATATAAGTTAGAATATGTTATTAAAACATTCTGGAAAGATAATCGTGTTTCAAGAACAGTTAAAGTATTAAAAAATCCTTTAGATGGTATTTATTTTACTTTAAATGGTGATGAAGAAGTAACTGTTAAATTAAAAGAAAAATATGAAGATAAGGGTTATAACATAAGGTCAAAAGATAATCTAAGTTATGATCAATATGTTACAGTATCTAATTTTGTTGATACTAATAAAATAGGTGAATATGAAGTTAGATATTTAATAAAGATTAATAAAAAAGAGCAAGAGTTAATTAGAAAAGTTACAGTAGTAGGTGATCCTTATACTGTTAACATTGTTAATAGAGCTCCTACTAGAAGTAATGTTAATATTGAATTAACAAGTAATATTCAGAACTTTAGTCATTTCATTGTTGATGGCAATAAAGTCTTGAAAGATAATATAGAGTATATAGCTACTGAGAATGGAACATATAAGTTTAAAATGTATGATACTAAAGGTAAAGAGACTAGTATAAGTGTCGATGTTAATAATATCGATAGAGATCCACCTACAGGATCTTGTGAAGCTTATATGAATAAGAAGAATAATAGTACGACATTTAATTGTAATATTAATGATTACAGTAAAATAAACAAATATATTCATGTTAATAATAAAAATGATGCTTATCAAAAGAATGGCTTTGCAATCCCTTCAATTGTTGATAATGGAAACTTAATCGTATATGATGAAGCAGGTAACTATAGTGAAATAGCTTGTTCATATTTATATGAACCTAATAGACCTAATAATTCACAAATAGTTTATAGTTTTGAAAGTGATACATTAAAATATTGGGTAGTAGCTGCTTCAGCAACTTATGATGTTACTTATATCTGGGTTCAAGATGGTTATAGTCAGTTTAAAGTATCTATTTCAGATCCATTCCCGGTCTTAGAGAAACCAAGTATTATCATGAATAGGGCTTCTCAAAAATATGGTTTTTATGGTAAAGCAATGATAGGAGCCAATGGTAGTGGATTTGTTACTAATGATTTCTATAATGAAGTTGCTAGATGGTATCCAGCATGGAAGTGGTCAAGCATCTCACCAATTATTATCATAGATGGTGTAGTTGTAAGAGATTATACTAATCTGGCATTACCTGGTGTTGGAGCTAATACCTATGGTATGAAACGCGATGGTTATTTTGAAGCTTATTATGTAAGTAGTGCTACGGATATGGAAGGTAATAAACGAGGAGCACAACAAATGATAAGTGATGGCGTTCTTTATACTTTTGCTTTCAATCCAGTATTAGTATATAAAGGAGTAAAAGCTAATGGATTAGAAGCAACACCAAACATTAGACAAGGAATAGGTCAAATAGATAAGAATAACTTTGTTATTGTTACTAATACAACAGTTAATCGTGGTTGGGGACTTACTACTCAACAATTAGCTGATGTTATGGAGAGCTTAGGGTGTTATATGGCTTTCAATACCGATGGTGGAGGAAGTACAAATTTAATATATAAAAATCGTAATACAGATACATCTAGTGGTATAGTTTTAAATAACCGAGATGTTGCCGATATATATTATTTTGTTGAAAAATAAAAAGAGAGAATTTATTCTCTCTTTTTATTGTGATTTATTGAAAAAATCAGTAAAAAAGGTATAATTAAATATAGGATAGTGGAGTAGTATGGATAATAGAAAATTAAAACATGAATATGTCTTTTTAATTGCTTCAATAGTAGTTTTAATTGGATTACCAATTGTTTTGTTGTGGAAAACTTCTCATTCAGTTGACGAAGTGAAGTTTTCAGCACAAACAAGAGTAGTAAGTACAATTTATCCTACTAACGATACAATTGTAGCAAATTATACAATTGATTCTAAATATATTAATAATGAAGAGTTAGATGCTTCAGAAGCAATAAATGAAGCGATGGCTGAATGTTATAACAATGGTGGTGGAACTGTATATCTTCCTGCTGGAAAATATTATCTTAAGTCTAGTATAGGTATTGCTACTTTATGTACATTACGTGGAGATTATCAAGATCCAGATAATTATACTGGTACGTTAAATTATGGAACAATTTTGGTTGTTGGTGATAATGTTAGTTATACTCATAAAGTAGAAGAACGTTTGAGCCCAGAACAAAGTGCTAATAAATGTTTTGAAAATGATTGTAAGGGATTAATAACTATGTCTGGTAGTTCTGGCGTTAATGGTCTTACTATTTATTATAAGGATCAGTCCATTACAAATAATGAAGCTAAAGATTATCCATGGACTTTTTATATTCCAGGTGGTGCTTTAAGTAACTTTATGACTATTAAGAATGTAACATTAATCAATTCTTATAGAGGTATAGGAAGGTCATTAGCTGATACGCCTCCTTTTACACACACTGGTTTAATGATTTCCAATGTCAAAGGTACCTCATTATTTAGGGGACTTCTTATTCATAATTCATCAGATGTAGGTACTGTTGATGGATTATCTTTAAATGCTAGTTATTGGGCAAATGCTAATAGAAGTGTTTTAGGTGGTTCAGCTGTTAGCAAAGATACTATTAGTGGATATATGAAAACTCATGGTTCTGCTGGTTTAACTGTGACTGATGCTGAACAACAACAATACTATAATGTAAGCATTAAGGATTATTATGTTGGTGTATATTTCCCAAATGCACCTACACGTTATATGGGTTCTGGATTAATGTATCATTTCGATATAACTAATTGCTCATTTGGAATATATGCTGATGCTGGAACTTATGGTGATAATCTTACCAATGTCGATTACAGGTGGGGTTATATAATATCTAATTCTAGAATTCAAGGAGAAACTGGGGATATTTATAATTTAAGCACTAAAGTTGGCAGTAATGTAGCAACATTTAAATTATCAAATGTCGAATTATCTTCAACTCCAAAAATAAATTATACCTATAGTGATGCTCCTGGTATCGTTTATTCTTCTTATTTTGATCCGGGAATAGGAAATCCGGCCGCAAATGGAGAATTAGCATATTACTATGATTATGCAAACTATAATAATAGTGCGTCTGGTATTAGATTTAGTGATTCTAGATATGATTATACAGTTGATACTAGTGTAATTGTAAAAAATAATGGTACTGGTTTTGAGGTAATAGGTAATGGATCTGGTAATATAACTAGTGAATTAAATTCGGCTATTAGTAGAATAACAAATAGTGGCGGAATAGTTTATGTTAAACCAGGCAATTATACACTTACTAGTACTATACAAGTTCCTGCTAATGTTGAAATAAGAGGAGCAGCTTCTTCAGAATCTAGAATATTTGATAGTTATAATCGTACTAATAATAATCAAAATGACCCTAAGGTTGCTACTTCATTTACTATTTCTGGTGATATGACTGCTTTCAAATTGGTAGGTAATCATGCTGGATTATATGGTATAGCTATTTTTAATGAATCACAGTTTAATCAATTTGTAAGTGACATGGGAAATGGAATTTATAATGGATCTTATGAAGCTAGTTTTGCAGTTACTGCAAGTAATGTATCCGATGTTTATGTAGTTAATTCTGTAATACTTGGTGCTTATAATGGTATTTTATTTGAAAATTGTGATCGACATATTATTTCTAATTTCGTTTCTGGAGTACCAATGTATCCTATTAATGTTTCTGGTGGAACAGATGGTAAGATACTAAATTGTTTCCATAATATGGCTACAATGGTTTATATGAATGGTTTAGCTACTGGTCAATACAGTGGTATATCAGGAAACATTGGTACTAATTTTAGAGATCGACCAATTTTTATTCATGCTAATTATACAAAAAATGAAATGCTTGTAAATAATTTTGCCTATGGTATTAGAGCAGTAATAGTTGCTCATGGAGCTAAAGATTTAATTGCTATTAATACAGGTGCTGATTTTTTATCTGGAACTGATGGCTCAGTAATAAAATTTATAGATAATGATTCTGGATATCATCAAACAACTGGTAATGCAGTTAATGTATCTGGCGTATTTGGTAATGGTGTATATACAACGGAATCAAATAGACCTTATATTAATCAAATAAATTATATGTATCTTGATGGAGGTAATAACTATTCTTTAAATGCTTATACTCACGATAAACTTAGTACTTATGGTAAATATACTAATCCAACATCTTTTGAGGTAAAAGGGACTAATGTAGAAGTTAAAAATCAAAAGGGAACTGTTTGTTATTCAACAACAGCAATAACTAGTAGTCAAAATTGTAATACTTCAGTTCCAAGTTTAAGTAATGGTGTTAATACAATTTACTATTATGTAAGTGCCACTGGTAATTATAATGAAAAATACGGTTCATTTAATATCTTTAAAGGAACGACTTCTAGTGTTCAAGTAGTTAGTAATAGTAGTTGTACTAATCCTACATATAATGGTTCTATCCAACAAATAGTTTCTAATGCAGCAACTGGTTTTAGTTGGGATGGAACAATAAAATATACTAATGCTGGTAATTATGATGTTACAGCCAAGTTAAGTGAAGGTTATATTTGGAGTGATGGTACAATAGGTAACAAAACAATTACTTGTTCAATTAAGAAAAAAGATATAACTATTACGGCAAAAGACCAAACAATAACTGAAGGAAATTCAATTTCAACTGGTGTTAGTAACATCACGGTTAGTGGTTTAGCTAGTGGAGAAAGAGTAGCATCAATTACTCTAACTGCAAATTCGGCTAATACAGAAATAATTCCAAGTAATGCAAAAATGTATGATGATGTTCCTAATGAAACAACTGGAAATTATAATATAACTTATCAAAAGGGGAATTTAACAGTTACAGCTCCAGTAGCACCAACATGTCCAACAACTAGTAGCTATTCTGGTGCATATGATGATAGTAATCATACAATTGGTGTAAGTGGTGGAGAAAACGGAACAATTGAATATAGTACGAGTGCAAATGGACCTTGGACTACAACTAAGCCGAATAGAAAAGAAGTTGGAGAAACTACCGTATATATTCGTATTAGAGGATCTAGTACAGTTGACTGTGGTAATAGAAAAATAACTATTACAAAGAGAGGTTTAACTGTTAAAGCTAATAATCAAACTATCAATTATGGTGGCGCAATAACTCTTGATGATGTAACAGTTACGGGATTAGTATCTGGACATAGATTAAGTTCTATTAAGCTTACTCCAAGCACTAGTGAGGTAACAACGAATGGAACAATTACACCTAGCAACGCTAAAATACTTGATGGAAGTAATGCTGAAGTAAACGGAAATTATGATATAACATACCAAGCTGGAAATTTAACAATTTTAGCTCCAGTAGCACCAACATGTCCGACAACAAGCGATTATTCTAGCACGTATGATGGTAGTAGTCATACAATAAGTGTAAGTGGTGGAGCAGATGGAACAATTGAATATAGAACTAGTGCAAATGGTACTTGGACTACAACTATGCCAAATAGAACAGATGTTGGAGAAACTATTGTCTATGTTCAAATTAGAGGTTCTAGTACAGTTGATTGTGGTAGTAAAAAGATAACTATTGCAAAGAAAAATATAACTGTTAAAGCTAATGATCAAACTATTAATTATGGTAGTGCAATAACTCTTGATGATGTAACAGTTACAGGATTAGTATCTGGACATAGATTAAGCTCTATTACATTAACTCCAAGTACTAGTGAAGTAACAACAAACGGATCAATTACACCAACTAATGCAAAAATATCTAGTGGAAGTAATGTTGATGTAACAAGTAACTATAATGTTAGTTATAGTAATGGAGTTTTGGTGATTAAAGGTGTAGAAACAGTATGTCCAACATTAAGTGCTTATAGTGGTAATTATGATGGAAGTACTCATTATATTACTGTAACTGGAGGATCTGGTGGAACAATCCAATATCGTGATAATCAAAATGGTGAATGGTCTGATTCTAGAATAGGTAGAGCAGATGCTGGAGTTTCAACGGTTTATGTAAAAGTAAAGGCTACACAAGGTGGTCAAGATAAGGATTGTGGTAATTCAACTATTACAATTAATCCAAAGTCATTATCCGTTCCAAGTTCACCACAAGACAAAATATATACTGGAAGTGAAATTAATAGTGGAATTAATTGTCCATCTGGTAGTAGTGCTAGTGGAGATACCAAGAAGACAGATGTTGGAACTTATACACAGGTATGTACTTTATTAAATGAAAATTATAAGTGGTCTGATAATACAACTGAACCAAAGAATATTACTTGGAAAATAGTTCCAAAAACAATTACTATAACAGCTGATAACAAGACGATTAGTGTTGGTGGTACACCAAGTTATTCATATTCGTATTCGAATGTTTCCCAAAATGAATTAAATAATATGGGTACAGTTAGTTATCGAATTACCAATAACAGTGGACAGACAGTAACACCAAATGCTGTTGGAACTTATAATATTGTTCCGAGTGGATTAAATGGTGGAAGAAATTATACAATTAATTATGTTAAAGGAACTTTAACAGTTGTTGATGATAAAAAAGGAACTTGTGATATGAATTCAACTAAAGCCTTAAAGGCAACTAAACAAACATTAACATTAGAATGTAGTGATGATGTTGGTATTGTTAAGTATTATTTTGGAAAAGAAAATAATGCAAATCCTAATACAAATGTTAATTCAACGGCAAAAATGACAATTAAAAAGACGGTTGAAGAAGCGGGAACTTATTATTTGATTGCACAAGATTCTTCTGGTAATATAACAAACAGAGCTTCAATAGAAATAATATCTTATACAGCAGGTAATGTTTTGGAAAAAGTAGATGGAGTATCTGATTCATATACATCTAATAACTATGAAGTTCTTAATTCAAATAATTATATAATACCTGTTGATACTGTTGTACAGGTATCAAGCTTGTATTCAATTCCTAAAGATATATCTTCGGTTGAGTATAAAGGATATAGTTTGGAAGAACCAAGTACTTCAAAACAAGAACTTAAAAATGAAACAACAATGAAAGTAAGTGCAGGTTCGCAGTATTATTTCTGGTTTAATAGAGGAAAAATTTCTATTACTATTGAAAATAAAAAGTGTGATAGCGTTGTAGGTTCTGGTGAATTCAAATATGGTAGGGAAGCAAAAATTAGAGCAATTGCTGGAAGCAATAAAGTATTTAAAAAATGGGAAGTTTTAAGTGGTAATAAGCCAGATAATATTAATAGCTCAACAGCTACTATTACATTAACGGAACCAACAGTTATTAATGCAATTTGTGAATCTAAAGATGGTTCTATTACGGAAGAGGATATTAAAGATCTTGATGTTGAAGGAATAGATCCTGTTAAACTAGCGCTTTATATAATAGACGGTAAAACAGATTTAGATAATGAAGCACTAACACGTGGTGATGTTAATGGTGATGGCGTAATCAAAATGAATGATGTCATGATGATAGTTAAAGCTAATAAAAAATAAAAGGAAGTGTTAATATGGAGGAGAAAAAATCTAAAATGGGAATAATTATTGGGGTAATAGTTTGCATTCTAGTATTAGGTGTTGGATGTTATTTCTTATTCTTTAATAAACCAAGTAAAGATAATACAACGCCACCTCCAGCTGATACTCCTACAAAAGATATAAAAGAATCAGAAAAGCTTTCAAACAAGGTTTTAATGGAATGCCCTGAGAAAGTGAAAGCTTCACAAGAAATTGAGTGTTCAATTAAAATGCAATATTCAGAAAGTTATCATATTTTGTCTATCAATGCTAATTATTCTTTAAATGATGGAATTAAATATGTTTCATTTACATCTAATTGTAAAAAATGTGATATTGATGTTCATACTGAAAACGGTTTTGCAATTGGCAGTATTGATGGACTTAATAATGATTGGGTAGTTGGAAAGGTTAAGTTTTCAATTCCTGCTACAGTTACATCTGGAAAAGCATATAAAATTGGTTTAAATAATGTTGAATATTCAACTCATGATTATAAAATGGTTAGTTTATCTAATGTAACAACACAAATAACAATAGAATAAAAAAATCAAGATTAATATCTTGATTTTTTTTGTCCCTTTTTTATTCTTTTTCAATGAATGATAAGATATTATCAATATCTTCATTACTTAAATTAATATCCTCATTTAGTAAGCCAATAACAGGATGAATGCCATCATCATTATGAAAGTCGGAACCGATTGTTGTTGGAAGTTTTAACTTATTGGCAAATTTGTTCCATTTGTCGATATCGTTGTGTTTAATGTTATTACGATCAATGTATATATAATTTGTTTCAATTCCATCGACTTTCATTTCTCTAACTAATTTTTCAATATCTTCTTCAGTTAGATTGTCTTCATAAGTGTAAGCAACAGGATGTGCTAGGACGACGATTCCACCAGCACTTCTTATTAATTCAGCTGCTTCACTTGGCGTAACAGCTTCCTTTCGAACGTAAGCTTTGCAGCCTTCGTTCATGATTGTTTCTATAAATTCACCTTTATTTGGAATATGACCAAATTCAGATATTAATTCTTTTTCATTAGCTTTATTATTGATAATGTCTAAAGCAATATGTGCTTTAGTTACAGAATCAATTTTATCAAGCTCTTCAGTATTAACTATATAATTTAATTCTTCTAATTTTTTAGCTACATTAAATAAGTAATCATGTCTAGCATTACGAATCTTTTTTAATTTATCTTTAAATGCTTGATTATTTAAATCGTAGTTATAACCTAAAACATGAATACCGACTGTATCAGTTTTAGTTGATATTTCAACTGCATTTATTAATTTAATACCTTTTTCTTTAGCATAAGAGAACAGTTCATCAGTATAAGCTTCAGTAGTATCATGATCAGAAATGGCAATTGCGTATAAACCATTTTCTTTTGCTACATCAATTACTTCTTTTGGTGATAAAAAACCATCAGACTTATTAGTATGAATATGTAAATCTATAAGCTTTTCCATTCTGTAACCCTCTCTTCAAATCTTTTTTTCAATACAGGAGTTTCATGTCTTCTTAAAACAGAATCAGGTCCTGTTTTAATTAAGAAACTATATAACTCTTGAATTGTATATAATTTAGCAACAATGCTTCTTGTTCTTTCTAATTGTTCTCTTAAGTTACCATCGAAATTGTATGGGCTAAAACTTGATAAGAAATCGTGAACGAAATTATAAGGTTTATCATCATGTTGCCATGTCTTACGATATGATATTGGCCAGATGTCTAATTCAGGAATTGTTCCATCCATTGAAGCTTTCTTTAATGCTTCTGGTACTTGTTCAATTAATGATAATAGTTTTTGGTATTCAATAATATGAGTATCAATTGGAACCATAATATCTGGCATTTTATTGATAGCTAATGAATTAGCTATTCTTTTAATATCTTTAATTGTACGTACAGGATCTACATCAGATGTACGCATATCATGTTCAGCAAATTTTTCTATTAAAACATCTTTTGATATATCTATTTTACCTTCATCACAAACCATCCACAAGTCCATATCTGGTAAACGATTAATAACTTTACGTGGTTTTAAGGAGTTATCTATTTTTTGACAAGTTTTACAAACACTTTTTAAGTCAGACATTTTTTGACCATTGTTTTTTAAACAGTTGGTACATGGCCAATCGAAACAATTATTATCCAAGGCATCTTTGGCAAGAGCGTGATTGTATCTTATTTGCTCTTGAATTATCGGCAATTCACCCGTTAAATCGGGTTTTAGGGCGTAGAAAGGATAGCCGGTTCCAAAGGATCCTTTGTATCCTTCTAACTCACTTACGATATCATTATATAACGTAATGATTTTGATTAGATATAATCTTTTTGTTTCATTATTTGAATATTCGTAGGTGTTAGATGCTTCAACAGCTGTTAAGATAGGGGAAGTGTGTTGTCTTACTTTCCTTTTGTCTAATGAAAATTTAACAGCTCTGTTTCGATTAATTGCTCCGCAGTTTATATGTACGGCACTACTAAAATCTGTCATAGTATTTTTATGGTTACTCCTTCTAAATATGCCTATATCTTATAACTACCTATTTATTAATACAAATAATAATTTTATATGCCTTTTCAGGTATATAAATAGCATTTATAATAGTTATTAACTGTATAAATACCACTTAACTCAATTAAAAAGGTTATAAGAGGGGATTTATGATATAATTTATTTAGAATGGAATGGTAATATGAAATATTTTAAGTACTTATTATTATGCTTTTTGATGATGTTTAGTGTAACAGTTGTTAACGCAGTAACAACAGATACAGAACCTCCATCTATTAGTAGAATTAAGTTTGATGTTCAAAAGTCTTACTATGAACCAGGAGAAATAGTTTATTTAGATACTGATTTAAAAGATAATGTTTCTGGTGTTAAGACTGGTTATTTATGGGTATCTAGAATTCAGGATATTGCAAATGAATCTTATTATGGAAATATTACAGATGCTAATGTTGCATTAAATATTATGTTTGAGAATGAAAAGATGTTTGTTAAGATTCCAGATAGTTATATAACAGGAAATTATTATGTTAAAGAAATAGATTTATATGATAATGAAGATAATAGAAGTTATTACTATACTGCTGATTATTTACAATTCTTAAAAGAAATGTATACTTCTACAAAAGCTAATTTATCACCAGATTTAACTTTTGATGATTATGTAAAAAGTTTAACGAGCGGTTTTAGTCCTATTAAATCTGATATAAGTTTAAAGTTTTCAATTAAGAAGAATAACAATGGTGACGAAGATGCTCCGGTCTTAGATTCATTAAGTATGAATAAAGCAGAAGTTGCTGTTGGAGACCGTGTAGTATTTACAATGAAAGTTACAGAAGAATCTAAACACGTTTCTGTTTGGATTAAGTATTCTAATGGTTTGACAACTGCTTCTTATATTAATGATCCTGCTGATCCAGTTTATTTTACTTATGAACCAACAGCAGCTCCTGAAGAGGAAGAAGTTTATTTGGATGCAATAATATTAGAAGATATTTATGGTAATATGTCTTATTTCTATAATAAGAGATTGGTAACAGAAGAACCTAGTTACCATCGTTCTTATTTAGCTAATAGTTCTTTGAATGAAGAAATTGAAGATTATAAATTTAAGGTATTAAAACAAGAAGGTTATGTTGTTGATAATGAAAAACCAGTGTTAGTTGATGTTAGATTAAATAAAACTAGTTTTCCAATTCCTTCTTATGCCAAAGTAGAAGTGGAAGCTAAAGATAATAATAAATTAGCTCCTACTGCCCAAGTTGTTTTTAAAGGTAAAGAAAAGAAAATTAGTGCTACAGTCTATCTTGGTGAAGATAATATTTATCGTGGTCAATTAGAAATTAATCAATATAATGAACTAGGGGAATATACATTAACAGAAGTATTATTAAGTGATGCTAATGGTAATGATAATCTTTATATGAATTATGATCATAAATATAAGGATTCTGATTTGGAAATAGATTTAAAGTTTACTTTAACTTCTAAGTTTGAACCAAATGTAACAACTAGTACAATTGCTAAAGACTTAATAGACGTTATTAAAAATGCTCCTGAAGGTGCTGATATAGCAATTGATGCTAATGGAGACTCAATTGTTAAAAAAGAAGTATTTGAAGCTATTAAAGATACAGATAAGAATATCTATATTGAATCTAATGGTATTGAATGGATTTTCATTGGAAGAGATATTACTGGGGAAGTTAAAGATATTGATGTAACTACAGCAGTTTATTATGATTATGATTATAAAGATGTAGATGTTAAAGAGTATGTTGATAAATCAATTGTTGTTAAGTTTGCTTCTAATGGTGAACTTCCTGGAGTTGCAACAATAAGAGTTAAACTAGATTATGCTTTAAGAGATTACATTGGTGATAAAGTATATGTTTATTACTTTGATGAAAGCGAAAAAGAAGAGAAAAAGTTTGTTGAAGTAACAGGTGAAGAGCTAGAACAAAATGCTAATGGTTGGTTTGAATTTAGGATTAATCATAATAGTACATATATTCTATCTAGTTCTAAACCAGAAGAAAAATATATTAATAACAATGTAGAATTATTAAAGATAAATAACGAAGAATTAGCAATTAAAAGACAAAGCCAAAACTTGAAGAAAGGCAATAAAGTTTTAATGATTGCTTTAATCGTATTAGGCGTTATGGTTTGTGGTTTAGCTTTAGTATTAGATATGAAAACAAAAAAGGATTAAGCAATTAATTCTTTTTTAGTATGGTGAGGAAATGAAAATAAAAGCATATGCAAAGATTAATTTAAATTTACTAGTTTTAGATAAAAGAGAAGATGGCTTACATGATATAAAGTCTGTATTTCAAAAAATCGATTTATATGATGAATTAGAAATCAAAAAGAATAAAGATAGTAAATGTAAGTTAAAATGTAATGTCAAAGAATTGGAAGAAGATAATCTTTTATTAAAAGCTTATGAGTTATTAAAAGAAGTGTATCCATCACTTACGGGCGTTGATATTTATTTAAATAAAAAGATTCCTATGGAAGCAGGTTTAGGTGGCGGTAGTAGTGATGTAGGAGCATTCTTAATCGTAATGAATAAACTTTTCAAATTAGGAATGAAAGAAAAGGATTTTAAAAAATATGGAATGTTATTGGGTTCTGATGTATATCCATGTTGTTATAATGTTCCTGTTTTATTAGATGTTGGTGATAAGTTAAAAGTTATAAACAGTAATTTATCTTTTCATCTATTAGTAATAAAACCTAAAAGTAGTTGTAACACGTGTTTGATGTATAAAAAATTAGATGAAATAAAAAGAAACAAACAAGATACAACCAAAGGTGTAATTAAGGCTTTAGAAAATAATAATTTAGAACTATTAATTGCTAATTTATATAATAGTTTTGAAGAAGTAGTAGATTTTAATTTAGTTAAGAAAGATTTGATAAGTAATGGTGCCTTAGGAACTTTATTATCTGGTTCTGGATCTTGTGTATTTGGAATCTATGAAAATAAAAAAAAAGCTAGAGAAGCTTTTAATAAATTAAAGAATAAATATGAAATATATTTATGTAAAAGTATAAATAAAAAAGACTTAGATATCTAAGTCTTTTATTTACTGCCAAAAGAGTTATCTTCGTGCTTTTCTCGATAGCTTAACATTGCTTTTAGAAATATTTGAGCAAGTGCTTCAACTTCAGGATAATCTTGTTCATCTAAACAAGCTATAACTAAGAAGTCTCTAATACTATAAGTTTTTAATTGACTACCTTCAAAAGTACGGTTTAAACCCTGAATGAATATTTGCATATCTAATGGGAAGCCATGTTTTTTAGCATATAGATAGGCAAAGGAAAGGGTAGTTCTAGTGTTTCCTTCTCTAAAGGGATGAACACGCCAGATAAGAGCTATTTTACGAGCGAAGGTGAAAGCTTTTTCTTCATCAGATAATGTTTCCCAGTCAACAGTATCTAATTCCTCAATTCTTTTAACAATATCTCTTTTTAAGTTTTCTGGTGATGAGTAAGGAACACTTAAACCAGGAATAACATATTCATATTTAAATAGGGGAACTTTTCTAAATGTACCGGCCCATTCATAGATGTCACCAAAGATATGAGTATGAATTCTTTTTAATGTTTCAGCATCCATTGTTTCAGATTCAACTTCATCAATACTAATTAATTTAACTAGACCAATATCAGCTTCAGCTTTTTCTAAATCTAAAGCACTTTTTATACCGAGTTTGTTTTTTAGAACGCCGTTTTTATCAACAAATGGATCATTCATTTTGGTTAGCTCCTTCTGGATGTGTATATTTATTGATTACAGTTTGTTGCAATTGTTCTAAGTTAATATTTCCCTCGATATATTGGTTTACAAGCTCTAATGTTTCTTTGGTTGGTGGCTCGGCACCACTTAAAGAGATGGCTAAAGCTTTATTTGCTAGAGCGATTCTTTCTTCTTTAGTAGTATCTTCCATGATATCACTTCCAGTTATTATTATAACATAATATTTATGATATAATTATTTAAGTAAGGTGATGTTATGCGTTTAATTGGAATAGTAGGAAGAGCTTACTACAATAAGGATAATCAAGAAATAATACAAACACATGATGCTGTGAGAAGATATTTAAATTTAAAAGACGATGTTGTTTGTATTACTTTATTACCAACAAATCAAGAGTGTTTAACTAATTTGGAACCAGGAGAAGATTATGTTGATCCTAAATTAGATTATATATTAGATAAATGTGATGGTTTTATTATTCCTGGTGGAACATATTTGTATCATTTTGATGAATATGTAATTAATTATGCAATCGAAAATGATAAACCATTACTTGCTATTTGTTTAGGCTTTCAAATGTTATGTAGTATGTTTGCTAAAGATCGCAATAAATTTGAAATGGAAACAAGACATAGTGATGATAGTCATCATGGTAGGGGTGATGAATATAAGCATGAAATTGTGATTGAAGAAGGTACTAAATTAAGAAGTATAATAGGTGAAGAAAAAATTAGAGTAAATAGTGTTCATAATGATATAGTTGATTTCGAAATGAATACTTTAAAGATAACTGCCAAAGCCCCTGATGGTGTTATAGAAGCTGTTGAACATCCAACTAAAAGATTTATCGTTGGATTACAGTGGCACCCAGAGTATTTGGTTGATGAATATAGTTTGAAAATATTAGACAGTTTTTTAAGATAAAAAAAAAGACACATTAATGTGTCTTTTATTATTTCGTTTTTAGCATTTTGCTATCTTCTTCACGATAAATTGGATTTTGTTCTGTAAAAGCTCTCATTCTTCTTGGTTTTGAATATACAGCAGCATTTCTTAAATCAACATCTAATTCGCCGCTTTCTTCATCAAAATGTTCAATAAGAGGAGAATCTTTTAATTCATAATATTGATCGAAGATAGATCTTAATCTTCTAGATTCTATTTTAGTTCTAATTAATCTAATTGGATGAGTTAAAACAGTTAAACCATCAGTCATAATCATTAGATTTTTAACATATTGAGTTTTTTCTTGCATGTCTTCTTCGTATTTAGTTAATGTTTCATCTTCATTTAGAATACGATGAGAATATTGTTCATATGCTTGAAATATATCAAAATTCATAATATCACCTCTTGATTAGATGTTTTCTATAATAACATTAAAAACTATTTTAGACAATAAAAAAACTGGAATATCCAGTTTTTTATTACATTCTAAATGATGCAGTAGCAGCTTTAGCTTCTTCTGGCATAGTACCATAAATAACTCTACCAGTAGTATCTTCGTATGAGAAATCCCAATTATATAGTTGTTCTAATGATGGAATCCATTCAGTTAAATACCATAAATCGTCTGTAGTTTTGATTACTGTGTCAGCATCATAGTTACCTTCTTGACCAATTGTTTTTAAATATAAATCAATAAAGTCAGGATCTACACAAACACCTTGTTTTTTATAGATATCTTCTAGTAACATTCTAACAGTGAATTTAGTTTTATAAATTCCATGAGATCTTACATATTGACCATATAAACCAGATTTCTTTAAGAATTCTAATCTAGCTTCAGCTTCTTCAACTGTAAGTGGGAATTTTATTTCATCCCCAGGTTGCATTACTTTATTTTTAACTTTGTCATAACCATTCATGAATGCTAAAACTGGCCAATATTTAGTAGTTGGTTCAATACCATATACTTGAGTACAGATATATTCACTTATTCTTGATAAATGATCTCCTTTTACTGCTTCAATAGTATGGTATAAATCTGATTCAGATTGTTCACTACCAGCTAAAGTTATAGCTCCATGTGGTTTCTTTTCAGCTAATGCAGCACCAGGAATAGCAGAGAATGCTATAGTTCCAGATAATAATACTGCTAATAGCTTTTGTTTAATATTTAAATTACTTAATTTCATAAATATTTTCCCCCTGTGATGCAATATTTTACTACGATATTTATAATAGTCAAATTTATCTATGTATTTTTAAAATGAAAAATAATGATTTATAGCATAAATTAGGTGCTGATAGAGCGAAAAACAAAGAAAGAAAGAAAATTAGTGTTATAATAAAAGATGATAGGGTATTGGAGAGAATCAAATGGAAGAACTAGTAGAATTATTAAAAAAAGTTAGTAATTTATCAGAAATAAGTAATATAGGGGCGATAGACCCTAATTTATTACTTATTAATATTTGTAAATCAGATAGATTTAGTTTAATAAAAGGTAATGAAGTAAGTGTTAATCCAAATAATAGAGAAACATTTAAATCACTAGTAGTTTACTTACTAGGTTCTTATGATGCTTTAGATGCTCTTCAATATAATGGTTTTACCTTTCCTAAAGAAGAATATGATTATGTTTTAGAAATTGTTAAAGAAAGTAAAGATGCCTTTGTTTTATATCGCTTTTTAAATCAATTCTTTAATAATAAAGATGAATTGGAACAATTTATTGTTAAACATGAAAAATACATAAGAGAATATGTTCGTCAGGGTCATGCGGGATTGATTAGTGATGTTTTAGCTGATAGTGACTTCTTTACTAAATTATTATTGTCAGAAAAAATGGTTGATGAAATTAAGAAACCAGAGATGTTGTCTGTTGAAAATTTAAAAATAATGGCTGAAGTATTAAAGGGTCGAATAGAAGTATTTTATATCTTTGGTGGTGAGGCATTAGCTAGACATGTATTAGAATTAAAAGATGAACTAGAACCAAGTGAAGTATGTATTCTTTTAGATTTATTAGTTGAAAAAACAACATATGAAATGAATTGGGAAACATATGACAAGCAAGGATTTACGCATCTTGTTGAAGCTAACTTAGATTATTTAATTGACATGGTAACTAAAGTAGGTTTAATTCCTAAGTGTTTGATAGAATCTTTACCATTTAGAGATGAATGTATTAGAAGACAAAGATATGATTTAGCTGTTCAATGTTTATTACCTGAAGGTTTCTTCCAAAATGATGAATTAGTAGTAGCTTATGCTAATGAATTAAGGATGGAACCTAAAGAGTTACTAGAACGCGGTAAATGGTTAATAGAATATTATAAAAAGAATAATGATATCTTTAAAACAATATTAGGTACATCATTAAAAGAAGGTATTTTTAATCTTAAAGAAGAACACTATGAAAGATTCATTAATGATATAGATATTCAAATTGATATTGGTAGATTAAATGCTAAGGAATTAGCAGTTTTCGCTAAGATAATAAAGGAATATAATTATAGAGATTTTGATTCTTCTTCTATGATTGTAAGTATTGCTAAGAATATAAAAGATTATAAAGAATTAATAGATTCTTTAGATTTAGATGTAATAACTATAGAAGATTTGAAAGCTTTAGTAGCTGTCTTACAATTACCATTTAATCAATATGGTGTTAATAATATTAGAGATGTAAGAAACTATAATGATCTTAAAAAGGATTATTTAATTAGAAACTTTAATAATAGTGATTTAGATATTAATAAGTGTAATGTTTTAAAATATTTATTTAATATTTCTTTAGAAGAAGCTAAATTCATTAATACAGATTATTGTACAGATAAAGATGATAATAATATCTTAGAAAAATTAAAAAATAGTGAATTACCAAGAGATATTTATGCTATTTTATTAGTTATTAATAAAATAGTAGAGTGTGATGATGAAACAGTTTTATCTATCTTGTTTAGTCAGGTTCAAAATGCTGTTTCTTATGATAAGGAAATACCATTAGAGCCATATATAAGAAGTAGATATACTGAGTTATATGCAAAAACACTGTATCAATTGAAAGAAGAAAATCCTTATGATCAAGACAATCCTACTTCAACTCAAGCAATGTACAATGGAAAGAAAGTTAGAGTATATGTTCCTAGAGATAAATTAAATTTCTTGATTCATTGCTTAGGTTCATGTTCTTTACCAGAAGATGTTTCCGATGATGATTATAGTATTGATTGGTTAGATAGACCACAAGTCCAAGATCATATTGTTGCTTGCAGTTATATAGATGAAAGACGACTTCATTCAATAAGATCTAATGGAACAATCATCTATGGCTTTAATGCATTAGAGGGTGGCTCAATATTAGGAATGGGTTGGACTGATATAGATTCATTAGGTAGATCTAATAAACTATATAGCTTATCTAGAGAGCTTCAAAAGAATAATCGAAGTAGATCAAGATATTTTGTACCTTCACAGTTACTTAGAACTAATGAAGAAAGTTATAACGAGATTGTTATTGAAAGAAGAAATAATGATAGGGCAGCAAATCCATTATTTAAAAGAAAACCGGATTATATTATTATGATGGTTGATTCAATGGATTCTAGTAATTTTGTTCCTTTAGAAACAATTTATAAATCTTATTTACCATTTGTAACAGAAGAAGATAAGAAGGTAATTGCTAAATTAGGTAATTCATCTAAAGTTATGAAATTCTTATTGAAGTATAAAGAAGAAATTACTGAAATAGCACAAGTTATTGGTTCGACACCAAAAGAAGTGGCTAAAAAATATACAAAGTTCATTATGAAAGCGCAGTATTATGAGTGCAGTTTAAAAGCTGCTAGTGACTTTGGTATTCCATTAGTTGTTGTTGATAAGTCTTATTATTTCTATAAAATGTTACAAGAATCTTCACTTTATGATGCTAAATATAAAGAAGAAATAGCTGAATATTATGAAGAATCTGATGAGGGAAAAAGAACTGAAATAAGTTGTATGGTAGCTCTAGGTGAAAGAGCAGAAAAGATATTAGGCTTAGATAAGCAAGCAATATCTACCATAACTATTTAGTTAAGCCAAAATAAAACCTTGAATTAATCAAGGTTTTTTATTGTCTATATTGAATATTCTTTTTAGGAACATCGATTACTGGTCGAATGCCTCTTGTGGTTTCAGAATTTCCTTCAATTGTGAATACACGCATAGAGAAACTATAAACCATTAAAACTTCGCTTTGACTATAAACTGTATCAACCCAGTGAGAAAAAGCTTTGTTAGATCTGTTTGAAAAAGCTAAATTTGAATACATGTAATGACACTTAAATGGGAAAGTATCAGCAACATCTATTTGTGAATTTGTCATGTCACAAGCACGTTTTATTTCTTGCCAAGTTATCATTCTAGCAGCTTTTCCACTGAAGTCATATAAAGGTAGTTCTTTATCGTTGAAGACAGTTTGTTCATTGTATGTTCTTAATTGTCTTAAATCACTTTTTAATTGAACGTTGCTCCATTGTTCAGTTGTTGGTAAATGTTTGATAGCTTCAGTTGGACCATCTGTAACATCTGCTGTTTCACTATAGGCGTTGAATGTTGGGATGTTTCTTAAACCATTAGTCGTATTAGCATCATAGATTAGAACCGCAGTTTCTTCATCAAAAGTATTTTCCACCGTATCATAGTAGTCAGTTACATAGTAGAATCTTTCGTTATTAACATCAAATTCTTCATCACCATTAACATCACATATAAAGGCATCACCGGTATTTAGTTCACCAGCTGTTCCTAGATTACCGAATGTAATGATATCGGTATTCATTGGTCCGCCATTATACCATCCAACAGAATAACATTGGCCGTGGTAATCCCAGTTATTACATCTTTCGGTTTTTAAAGTAGTTGCTCTTTTGCAAATAATTCTTTGGGTGATAGTTACTTCAGATTCTATTTCCATATCATATGAACATGTTGCTCGAACATATAATGGAACAATTATAATTCCACTAATTAATAGAACAAAGTATTTAGCAAATTTTGTTTTTCTCAAAATAATGAATGCAGCAATACTAACTATCAAGATAACACCAATAGCTATTAGGTATTTACCGGTGTTTGTATTAGGATTAGGACTTAAGATGTTTTCTATTGGAGTTTCTTTTGATTCATTGGATAAATTAATCATTAAAACATCGTTATTATTGTATTTACCATTATCGAATTGAGTGTCTGGAACTTCATTTTTGTATTCAACAACTAAGTAGATTGTTTTTTTAGAAGCACCTAGAACAATTCCTTCATCTTCATCGTCTTCTTCATATTCAATACTATATTTAACATATTCACTTTCAGAATCAATTAGGTTTTTATCTAATTCATAATCTTCTTCAGAAGTGTTTTCTATAACAATTTTGTATTTTGCAGAATCACCTAATGTAGTAATATCGAGATTAAGTTTGATTTTATTATTTTCAACTGTTGCTTCAGCTAACTCAATAACACTTTCAGATTTTTCTTCTAGTTCAATAGATTCAATTGTAATACCTTCGCTATCACAAGATTCTGCTTTAACTAAGAAAGGAATTAATGAAATGATTAGTAATAAAAAACATTTTTTTAGGCTCATTTGTTCCACTTCCATTCTATGTTCATTATAACATGAATTACTACAGTATTTGGTTTTTTTTGCAAAACAAAGAAATATATGTATAATAGATAATTGTCTTAGGGGGTATATGGGATGAATATTAATGAAATATTTGAAGTATTAGAAAAACTAGGAATTGATGCTGTTGTTTGTGATGGCAGAGTTGTTCAATTTAAAGATCATGAAACAGGTAAAAGAATGTCTATATTAGAAAATAGAATGATGGAGGTTCCACTTAATATTTTTAAAGCTTATAGATTCTTTACAATATTTAATGAAAAAAGAATGATAAGACTTCGTTTTGATACAGCAAAAAGAGATGGAAAGTTAGTTCCAGAAACACTATTATTATCTAAAGTTCATTATGACGATGGAGAAAGAGAGTTTATAACTGATTTTAGTTCTCTTCCATATGCACGTTTAAATATTGATTATTTCTATAAAATAGAAGGTGAATATTTATCACGTGATAAAATGTCTTTTGATGAAACTGGTCGTGCTGTATTTGATGTAGATAATAAAGTTTCATTCTATGATAATCAATTTGGAGATACTAATGGTATGTCTCCAGAAGAGATAGCAGAAGAATTAGATTCACAAAACTTTGTTTCAATATTCAGTGAATACTATGGTAAATTATATCCTAGATTATCTGGTGTAATTAACAACATTAAAGAAGAAGGACATAAATATAAGAAATAAAAAAGGACTACACTAAGTAGTCTTTTTTATTTACCTTTTTTTACTTGTTCTAAATCAAAAGCCATAATAGCTTCAAAGTAATGATCACGACATAATTCAAATTGTGCTTTAGATACAGGTTCACCAACTAATTCGGATAGTAATCTCATAATGAAATAATAATCTACTTCAGATAGTTTTCCTGGAACTTGTTTTTTCAAGTATCTTTGTACTGTTTCATCATCTGCTCTAGCAGATAAGAAAGATAATACCTTGTTTTGAATTGCTAAGTTTTCGTTATATACTTTACTGTTATCTTTATTAGCGTCGTTTAGAGCAGAAGTTTTTTCATTTGTGTAATCAACATTTAGAATAAGGTAAGGAGCTTTATCATCTAATGGATTAAGACTAGATTCAATTTTTACTAATTCAGCCATTTCACCATTAGGAGTTTCACCATTTCTAACAAATAATTCTAATTCATCTGTTGGTACACCATTTATTTCTTTTGGTAAATCATTTAATAATTGTTTTAGCTTTTCGATTTTCATAAAACCCACCTCGTGTGAGTTATTATAATACAATGATATTTTTTAAACAATAAAAAAATACGATAGTTTGTATCGTATTAATTTCAAATTTGTAAATTATAAATATTAAAAAAGACCTTTATAGGGGGCTTCTTCATAATTATATCATTTTTTTTAGTTCAATATAAGAATTATATTGATGGACATTTGATTTTATAATTGAAATATGTTTTTTGGAGGTAGAGTTATGACGAAGTATGCGTTTGTTACAGGGGGCGTTGTTTCAGGGTTAGGTAAAGGTATTACGGCATCATCCATTGCATTATTATTGAAATCTAGAGGATATAAGGTTTTCATGCAAAAGTTTGATCCTTATATTAATGTGGATCCAGGAACAATGAATCC
>JAEEGL010468297.1_pt1 | contig 49827 bp, 34 predicted proteins | sample 9134231 | NCBI WGS metagenome assembly JAEEGL01 (sample SAMN16246548, study PRJNA631951) | gut metagenome | biome: gut microbiome; feature: rumen; material: fiber-attached | host: Bos | place: Iran: Karaj | collected 2018-10 | reverse complement strand
TTCTGCTGCGGACTTATAGGAGACCTTGCTAGAAAGGATCCGGACGCAAAAGGCTTTAAGGACATTATGCCAATGATCATATGTTCTCTTGCCGGGGCTCTGCTCAACACGGTATTTTTCGTAACGGCGTTTATTCTCATTTACAGAAACGCAGATCTCAGCGCTCTTCAGATCGGGCTTCTGAGCGAAAAAAGCATAAAAGAGATAATTCTCATTTTCGTATCCATCAACGCGCTTGTTGAACTGGCCGTCTGCGGCATACTCGGAACCATTCTCTGCAAAGCGCTGAAGCCCGTGTTCAAAAAGGCCGACATTTATGAATAGAGCGCATCTCATCGCCCTGATCCTCGCTATCGTACTTGTAATACTGTTTATGGTCCGGTGCTCGGTCAGAAGCGCGATAAAAAACAATACTTCAAGCGAAAGCGGTACTAAAAGCACGCAGGGCAGTTCGTCAGAAACGCGCGATCCGGGCCTTACGTTTGCTCCGTGGACCCAGCCTCCGGATACCGAGCCGCCGGTCGACGACCCGTATACCGCGGCGCTTTCATCCGTTGTAAGTTCGCTAAAATCCGATACGGTTTTCGTGTACGATCTTGACAGAGGTACATTTGCGCTCCAGAGAGGGACGTCAAGGGTAATTTATCCCGCGGACATTACAATGCTCTGGACGGGAATATACGCGCTGACCGTCATGCCCGCCGATACGATCATAAGCCCGACCAAATCCGACATAGCTCTGATAAAGAAGGGTACGGGAACCGCTTACGTCAGGAGCGGTCACTCCCTGACGCTCTCGATGCTTGTCGAGGGGATGCTTGTGGACGGAGGCTCCGACTGCGCTTACGCGATAGCCACCGGCGTCGGCAGATACATTGCTCAGAACGACAGCCTGAGCTCCGAGGAGGCGCTGGCGAAATTCATGCTCGGGCTGAACGGCTATCTCGCCGACGTGAACTGCCCCGGAACGAAATTCGACAATCCCGACGGATATTCGGGAAAGACGCACTACACCACGGTCCACGATCTCGTGGAGATATCAAAGCTTGTCGTTAAAAACGAGTACATGTCGCGGTATATGGGTCTTCCCAAGGTCAAGGTGACCTACGCAAGCAAGCATTCGAAGACCTGGACAAGCGACAACGCTCTTCTTGATCCGGAAAGCGAATATTACAATGCCGGCGCAAACGGAATAAAGACAGGCTCGTACGACGGCTCGTATTCGCTTCTGAGCTCGGTCAGAGTCGACGGAATGACAAAATTCATCATAGGGGTCTTCGGGAGCAGCGATAAAAACGTCAGATTCGAGGACACAAGCAAAATAATCGCCGCAATAGAAAAAGTTTCGGGATAAAAAGAAAAAGCCTCCGCGCGCGGAGGCTTTTTCGGAGACTGTCAGAACAGGTCGTCGATAATGCGGAAAAGCACCCTTGACGCGGCCGCAACGCCGATAACCAGGAAAATGTCGGTAAGATCCACGGCAAAACCGTCCTCTGCCATTTCGATCTTTGCGCGCGGTCTGCCGACGCAGTCCTTTGTGCGCAGGGCGATCTCGCCCTCGCCTTTGACGAAAATCTGATATTTTTTAAGGTTCGAGACGTTTGTCTTCGCTCTTGAAAGTCTGTCGCGTACCGCTTTCTTTAGATTTGCCATTTTTACTCTCCGTTCCATGAATTCCAGATTATTATATATCAATGCTCCCCGTTTTGCAACACGTTTGAGGAAAAATGAACGAAACCAAGCTGAAAAGTTACAAAGAAATAATAAATTCGCCGCTTACAGTACTGAAAGGCATAGGCCGCAAAAGGGCGGAGCTGTTTGAAAAAACGGGCGTAAGTTCGATCGGAGACCTGACGGATCATTTTCCGCGCGCCTACCAGAACAGGGGCAACGTACGTCTGCTGAGCGAGGCGGAAAGCGGCGTCGCCTGCTCTTTCTCGCTGACGGTCGCCACGGTACCGAGGACAGCCCGGCTGAAAAACCGCATGGAGATAACCAAGTTCCGCGCCTTCGACGACAGCGGCAGGGTGGAGATCTGCTTCTTCAACAGCAGGTTTACCGAAAAGGTTTTCGACGTCGGTCAGACGTGGCGTTTCTGGGGAAGGGTATCGCAGGGAAGAAGCGGGCTTACCATGACTGCGCCGGTGTATGAGCGCGCGGACATTCCGGGAACATTTCTTCCCGACCTTGTGCCCGTGTACCCGTCCACCGCCGGACTGACCCAGGGCGTGATTGCAGACGCCGTGAGATCGGCGTTCGAGCTCATCGGAGACCGCGCGCCGGAGGAGATCATCCCGCCGGAGCTGATGCTCAGGACCGGCGTGCCGGACAGGATGACCGCGTACCGCTTTGTTCACTTTCCGCAGACGGTCCGCGAGGCGCAGGAGGGAAGACGCTATTTTGCGCTGCGCGAAATATTTGAATTTGTTCTCGCCATACGCGCGACAAGGTCGTCAAGAAACCGCGGGACGCCTCCGGCCATCGGGAAAATATCGGTCGGACCGTATCTCGAAAAACTGGGATTTACCCTTACCGACGCCCAGAAGCGCTCGGTAAACGAGATACTGAACGACATGACGGCAAGCGGCAGACCGATGATGAGACTGCTGTCCGGGGACGTGGGAAGCGGCAAGACCGCGGTTGCCGGCGCGGCCGCCTACATATGCGCGGCAGGAGGGTATCAGTGCGCTCTCATGGCGCCGACGGAGATCCTCGCCGCACAGCATTACGGCAAGCTTTCCCCGATCTTTGAAAAACTGGGGCTGAAAACCGCCCTGCTCACGGGCGGCCTGAAAGAACCGGAAAAGAAACGCGTCCGCGACGGTATCGCCTCGGGGCAGATCGATATTGTGATAGGAACGCACGCTCTTATAAGCAGAAATACGTTTTTCGCGCGTCCGGGGCTGACCGTAATAGACGAGCAGCACCGCTTCGGCGTGATTCAGCGTGCGTGCGTCGCGGAAAACACCGGCTCGGATGTTACCCCGCACGTTCTGGTCATGAGCGCGACGCCCATCCCGCGCACAATGGGACTTGTCATGTTCGGAGAGCTTTCGCACTCCGTGCTTGACGAACTGCCGCCGGGAAGGCAGGAGATAAAAACCTACTGCGTGGATTCCGGATACGCCGCGCGCCTGGACGGGTTTATCAGAAAGCAGGCGGAGGAGGGCGGCCGCACGTATGTGATATGCCCGGCAATAGAGCGCGAGATAGAGCCGGAGGATCTGCTCACGGTCGACGATCCGTACGAGGAAAAAACCGAAATGCATTACGCCGTCGAAGAATTCGAAAGGCTCAAGAGTTCGCTTGACGGAATAAGCGTCGGGCTCGTCCACGGCAGGATGAAGGCGTCCGATAAGGACAGAGTCATGGAACGTTTCGCGTCGGGAGAGATACAGGTCCTTGTCAGCACGACTGTGGTTGAGGTCGGGGTGGACGTTCCCGAGGCTACGCTTATGATAATCGAAAACGCCGAGCGTTTCGGACTGGCAACCCTGCATCAGCTGAGGGGCCGCGTCGGAAGAGGAAAAAAGGAATCGTTCTGCATACTTGTATCTGATTCGAAGAGCGCGAACGCGGTAAAGAGACTCGGCGTTATGAAGGACTGCAGTGACGGATTCAGAATCGCCGAATTTGATCTTCAGCAAAGAGGGCCGGGAGATTATCTGCCCGAAAGGGGCTACGCCCGCCAGCACGGGCAGAGCGCGGCGCCTCTTCTTGCGGACGTCGAAATGCTGAGAGAGGCCGAAAAAACCGTGAGCGGTATACTGGAATCAGATCCGGACCTTTCCGAACACCCTGTTCTGCGTGAAGAAGTAGGTGAAATCGTCCGGGAAAATGAAAAGTATCTGCAGTGAAAGGTCATAAAAAAGCAAAACCGCAGTATCAAAAGCTGCGGTTTGTTTATTCACTTATGCGAAGAATTAACAAAAAATACCGGAACACGGGAACAGGGTTGACTTTTTAAGCAACAAGTGATATAATATTTATTATGCAAAACGTTTTACATACCACGGAAACTAATGTCATACATTAATAATAAAAATTGAAACAGTCTTGTGGAGTTTATAAAAAATGAATTACAGAATAAGCACGGAAGCCGGATATTCTGAAATGTCGGCTGTATCCGGCATCGTCTCAGACGGAGACTCGATTTTTTTAGAAGAAGGAAAATATCATGTTTCCAATGCTGAAGGTGACCGCCTTTTTGCTGATCTTATGGAAGGAAGAACGTCACCGGTCGACTACCGATTCTGGCACGATCACCCGAACGTTGTTTTTAAAGTCAGAGGTAAAAAAGGAGTGGTTTTCGACGGTTGCGGCGCGGAGCTTTTTTTCAGCGGTCTTATTCAGCCGTTCAGCATAGAGGATTGCGAGAACGTGGTGATACGAAATGTTTCTCTCGACTGGACGCGTCCGCCGTACTCATCTGGGACGATACTTTCATCGGGAAACGGAAAAATCATCGTAAGACCGGATGAAGATTGCTTGCTCTCGGGAGGAGAGCCGGTCGTTTCATATCAGGACTTTAAAGCCCATGGAACTGCACCCGCCGGAAACTGTATATTTGAAAAAATCGAAAACGTCGAAAAGCTCACAGACGGCGATATTGTACTTCACGGGCCGGAGTCCGAAAAGTATCTTCCGGGCAGAAAAATAATTTTCCGGCATATATACAGCTACGCCCCCGTCTTTCGGTTTTATCGATGTAAGAACGTCAGGCTTGAGAACGTAACGATACACGCCGGACCGGGAATGGGTATTATCGCACATCGCTGCGACGGAGTAACGCTCAGCAAAGTACGCGTGGTACCATCCGTTCACCGGCTGATGTCGGTCAACTGTGACGCCACACATTTTATCTCCTGCCTGGGACGCATTGATATAAGCGGTTGCGTTTTTGAGGGCATGGGAGACGACGCGACAAACGTTCACGGCTTTTATCTTCGAGTCATTGAGGTGCTGTCTGCAAAGACGGTCAGAGCGTCCCTTGACGTGACGACGCAGGACTTTGAGGGCGAATATCCTCTTGAAGGAGAGAAAATATATTTTGTCGGCGGGGACGACCTGTTGCCGTTGAACGGCAGGGAGACTTACACGGTTGTAGGTTCGACCGATGAGGGCGGACAGGTTTACAGAATAGAACTTGACGGGGAAATTGTCGGCAAAGTGTTTGCCGGGGACATGATTGTGAACGAGACACTGTCAGCCAGATTGACGTTTTCGGACTGCAGGGTATGCAATATTCGAGGCAGAGGAGTTCTTATTCAGTCTGACGAAGCCGAAATCAAAAACTGTTTATTTGAAAATTGTACCGGACAGTGTGTTCACATAAACACGGCGGCGGGATGGGCGGAATCAAACGGAACGCGCAACGTAAAAATAACCGGGAACGCCTTTTTGAACTGCGGTTACGGAACTACAAAATACTGTGACGCCTGTGGAGTTGTCGCGGGGACTGAATGCGGGCGCAAAGCTGCGGGAGTTCACAGAAATATAGTCATTTCGGGCAACCGGTTTTCCGGTTCCGGCAGGGCGATGCTTATCGAATGCTGCGACGGAGTCAGTATAAACGGCAATAGTTACGAAGGCTGTCAAGATGGGATGACAGTTTCTTTCTCCCGCAATATATCTATAAACGATCCCACTCTTCCCGATCTGTTCGTTGGTGAAGAGACTGAAAAAATAGATATCGAGGGGTTATGAAATGACACTTAGAGGGATTAAGGACGGATGCGTGCTTCAAAGGGGAGTCTGCGGTTCTGATTTTATTATAGAAACTGACATCAGCCTTGAAAAAGTTGAATATACCGGTGCGTCGTGCGGGACGGCTTCTGTTTATAAAGCTGGAAAAGGATTTTACAGGGTGAAAGGTATACCCTGCGGCGGACCGTATGAGGTGACTGCCGGAGAAAAAACATTCCGCTCGGTTTACGTCGGCGACATTTGGATGCTGGCCGGGCAATCAAACATGCAGGGAGTAGGATGGTATTCTCCGGATGATTTGACATACAGTGCAAAGGAAGACGTGCGAGCCCTGTATATGGAGAACGAATGGCGTCCGGCAAAGCATCCCCTTCACCGTGAGTTCATGGCATATGACAAAGTACATACGGAAGTGCTTCATGCGCTTCCTCCAAGCACGAATTTCAACGGTGTCGGTCCCGGTCTTTCCTTTGCAGTTCGTATGAGTGACATTACCGGGGTTCCGCAGGGGCTCATCTGCTCTGCACACGGTGGCACAAGCCTGGATATGTGGAGCCCCGCGGGGAAAAAAACAGGTCCTGATAAAAGTCTTTACGCTGCTATGCTTAGAAGATTTTACGACACCGGAAGACATATCAAAGGAATATTCTGGTTTCAGGGGTGTGCGGACGCGTTTGAAAACAGAGGAGGCGATTTCCTGTACCGTACAGTCGATTTCATAGCTTCGTGCCGGGAGGATATGACTTTTTTCGGAGAAAAACTTCCTTTTGTTCAGGTACAGCTGGGGCGCGTTGTCCATGTCAAATTGCCGGGGCTTGAGGAAAACTGGACGGTTATTCGCGAGGCCCAGAGAAAAATACCTGATATTGCAGAGGACACTGCAACGCTTTCATCCGTAACGTGCGATCTTGACGACCTTATCCATATAAGCGGTAAATCTCATAAAAAGCTCGGCAGATATGCGGCTGACGTTATGGCTTGCATGTGCGGTTACAGACCGTGCGTCATGCCGCCTGTCCTGAAAAAATGTATCTTGTTACGTCATCCCGTTTCGGGTTGGGCTACAATCGACGTGACTTTTGATAATTTAACAGGCGGGCTTGCCGCCCAGGGAAGACCTTCAGGTTTTGCGCTGGCCGAAAGAGGGAAGGCGCCGGAAACGGATTTAGTGTATGACGTATCTCTTGAAGGAGATACGGCCCGTCTTCGTATCCACCGTGAAATCGAGGAAGTCGAGGACCTTTTGTTATATTACGGATACGGGCTGAACCCGTATGCCAACATTACGGATGAAGCGGGACGCGCCGTCCCGTGCTTCGGACCTATAAAAATCGAAATAAGAAAGTAGGTAAGTTAATGGAATACGGTTATTTTGATATAGGAAACCGCGAGTACGTTATTACCCGGCCGGATACGCCAACTCCGTGGATCAACTATCTGGGTGAAAACGGCTTCAGCGGTATAATTTCAAATACTGCGGGCGGACTATCGTTTGACGGAGATCCGTCGTACAGACGTGTAACGCGGTATAAATACAACAATTTGCCTGTTGATCGTCCCGGAAGGTATGTTTACATTTACGACGCAGATACTGGCGATTACTGGAATCCGTCCTGGCAGCCGTCAATGAGAAAGCTTGACAGTTATGAATGCCGTCACGGTCTTGGATACACCGTTATAACCGGATCGCGGAGCGGAATCACGGCTTCCGTAAGGTATTCCGTTCCCGTCGGCGCACGGTATGAGCTTTGGGATGGAAAACTGATGAACAATACCGATATGCAGAAAACGCTGCGTATTTTCTGCTATGTTGAATGGAGCTGGTTTGACGCTGAACGGGATATTCTCTGCGACTGGCCGAGGATGATATTCCGCTGCCGTCGCAACGGAAACAGAATAGAATTTGATCCGGTGTCAGAGCAGTGTCCGAGCGGACTGATGCGTTCATATATAGCTACCGATTCAAATGTGGTCGGTCATGACTGTTCTCTTTCGGCTTTTATAGGTCCTTACAGAAGCGAAACCAACCCGATTGCCCTCGAAAAAGGCAGATGTTCAGACAGCGACATACTGTCTGACAATGCCGTCGGAGTATTGTGCTCTGAAATATCGCTCATGCCGGGGGAAGAAAAATGCTTCAGATATATTCTCGGCTGCTGTGACCGTTTTGAAGAGGCAGACAGTATAATTGCCGACGCTCTGATGCCTGGAAAAGCGGATGAGCAGAGAAACAAACTGAAAGCAAAATGGGACGGATATCTCGCGAAACAGGTCGTAAAAACGCCGGACGGCGATATGGATCTTATGCTGAATTGCTGGAATGCATATCAGGCGCGCCTGACATACTCGTGGTCGCGGTTTGTTTCTCTTTATGAAAGGGGAGTCGACCGGGGCTTCGGATTCAGGGACAGTATGCAGGACGTGCTCGGAATCCTGCATGCCGATTCTGAAAGCGTGGCGGAAAGAATAAGACAACTGCTTTCAATTCAGTATTCAGCCGGGGATGCGAAAACTGTCTTTTACCCAGCAACCGGACAGTCTAAGGGAGGAGGCAGGAGCGATGACCATCTATGGTCGGTTTTTTCGGTCTGCGAATACGTTAAGGAAACCGGAGATTTCGATTTCCTCGGCGAAGAAATATCGTTTGCCGACGGAGGGAAGGCACCTGTTTATGAACATCTCGAAAGAGCCCTTTCATTTACAATGGCTCATCTCGGAAGATACGGGCTGCCGGATTTTCGTCTCTGTGACTGGAATGACAGCTTGACTCCGATAAATCAGCGCGGAGGCGCGGAAAGCGTTTTTGTTTTCTTCCAGCTTGCTCACGGAGCATATGAGCTTATGCGCCATTATACGGCTGCGGGAATGCGGGAGAGAATCGGTAAGGTCGCTGAAATATACGAATACTGCAGGTCAAAGCTTCCGGAAATATGGGACGGAAAATGGTTTATACGCGCGTTCACCTCCGAAGGCGAGAGATACGGTACCGACCGGGACGAATATAACAAAATATTTCTTAACCCTCAGTCGTGGGCGGTATTCAGCCGCCTCCCTGACAAGGAAAAACTCAACACCGCGTTTGACGAGGTAATGAAAAATCTCTTTACCGAATGGGGACTTGTAACGCACTCGCCCGCTTCTGACGGATACGATCTTGACGTTAAGAATTTTTTTCCGTTCGCCACCGGATCAAGGGAAAATGGGGGGATTTTTTATCACTCTAACACGTGGGCGATCATTGCGATGACAATGCTTCACCGGAATTCCGATGCGTGGAAATGCTATAGCGCCGCGATTCCGGCGAGAAGAAACGCATACGCCGATCTCTGCCGCACCGAGCCGTACGTATATACACAGACAATGATCGGTCCGACACATCCCGATTTCGGCAAATGCTCCAATTCGTGGCTTACCGGCACCGCTTCGTGGATGTATTTTGCGGCGACCCGTTATATTCTCGGCGTCAGACCGGACTACGAAGGACTTGTTCTTGAACCTTGCGTTCCGGAGGAATGGAAGGGATTTGAAGTTACAAGGATGTGCCGCGGCAGAAAGATCCGAATCATGTTTTCAAGATCGGATCTCTGCATAATAAAAACGCATGAAAAAGAGTATGAAGGCCGCGTTCTGCCGTGGGACGAAATTGAAAGCATTCCATACGGAAGTGAACTGGACATAAAAGTTTTTTTCAGCGATGAAGGAGAATTGAAATGATATTTTTTTGCTTCGGAGACAGTATTACAAGTGACGAGTGCACGGGAACGGGTTCGCTTGTCGGACGTATGCTGAACGCAGATGTAATACGTAATTATGCTCACGGGAACGCGACGTCGTCCGACTGGTTCACGGGAGATGAAAGGATCACAAAAACAAACGTCGACCTTCCGCCCGACTGTTGGTTTCCTGACAACACTCTGTATAATCAGGTTGTAAAGGCATTGAGCGATACCGCACCGTGCGGAGAAGAGTTAGAGTGGAAATACGCCGACGGAGCAGAAACTTTTTCAGTCAGCGGAGTGACCGGAGCCGGGATCTCAAAGGATCCGGATGTCATTTATATTGCGATTGGGACAAACGACGGGAGAGCTCCTGAAAACAGATTTTTCGACGATTGCGAGACGGTCGTGAAACAAAAATACAGTGAACTCACGAGACGCGGTCTTGCCTCGTCTCTCAGGTGGGCGATCGAAACGCTTCAATGCGTATATCCTGCTTGCCTGATTTTCGTGGCGACGCCGCTGAAGTCCGATCTCGGACCTTATAGGGACTGCGAATGGCTCGGCGACAGCTCTGCCTTCTCTGCCGAAGTTCAGGATAAAAAGGCCGGAATAATAAGGGAAATTGCCGGATACTGTGCTTGCCCTGTCGTGGATACTTACATGCGCTCGGGTGTTTCAAGACAGATGATACGGAAATTCGGCGATCAGATCGGCATTCATCCGGACGATTTTTTAAAAAATAAGATCGCCAAATTTGTTGCAGGGGAGATCAGGGCTCTTTTATGAGGTACACGGGAAAAAATCTGAAAGAAATAATTTTTCCACTCGGCGGGATCGGCACGGGGAGTATCGGAATAAACGGGATCGGGCATCTTGTCGACTGGGAAATATTCAATCGGCCAGATAAGGGGAGCTATAATGGATATACTCATATTGCGGTCAGAGCAGATTATCCTGACGGTTCGTCCGATACGCGCGTCCTGCAGGGAGACTGGACAAAGGATCTGATGGGGAAATATTCAAAGGGGGAGTATTTCGGCTACGGATATGGGCCGGAGACAAACACACTGGCGGGATTTCCTCATTTCAAAAACGTTGTTTTTGATTCTGAATTCCCGTTTGCGACTCTGTCATTTTCCGATGAGCGATTCCCTGCAACAGTCGTCCTGACAGCATTTAATCCGTTTATTCCGCAAAATGTCAAGGATTCAGCACTGCCAGCGGCAATTTTCGACATTACGCTTAAAAACACGCGAAGTGAAATCAAATACTTTGTCTGTTTTACGATTCAAAGTCCTTATGTACGCTCAGAAAACCGGCGGTTGGTTTCAGGCGATTGCAGCGGTGTGTTTTTACGTGACGTTGGACATGATTCCGGCGACGTTTGCTATGGAGATTTGACTCTGACATGCGATTCAGCCGAAGCGACTGTACAGGAAAACTGGTATCGCGGCGGCTGGGTGGATTCGATGTACATGTTCCGTCGCGAGCTTGATGAAGGGAAAATCAGTGTAAGAAAATACGACGAGCCCGGAGAACGGGACGTGAGCTCGGTTTATTGCCGATTTAGTGAGGATTATTCCCGTCGGTTCATTCTGACGTGGAGCAGCCCCGTATGCCGGAATTACTGGTCCGCAGGCAATAATAAAGGTACATGGAAAAACAGATATGCAGTTCTGTTTAGGGACTCTCTTGATACGAACAATTACGTACGCTCTGAGCTCGTCCGGCTCAGAAGTGAATCCGAGAAATTCAGAACAGCCCTTCAGTCGGTTTCGCTCGGAGAAAGCGTTATAGGTGCGCTGAGTTCGGCACTTTGCGTACTTAAATCTCCCACTGTAATGCTTCTCGAGGACGGAACCTTCTACGGGTGGGAAGGTCTTCATGAAAAATCCGGCTCATGCGAAGGAACGTGTACCCACGTATGGAGTTACGCTTATTTGCTCTGCTTTCTGTTCCCGGAGCTTGAAAGATCCATACGCGATTGCGAACTGAAATACGACGTCAGGGAAAACGGGTCGATGAATTTCCGTACCAAACTGCCGCTCGGGTCAGATCCCGGAGGCTTCCGCCCGTGCGCAGACGGCCAGTCAGCGACGATATTTAAATTCTACCGTGAATGGATGATTTCCGGCAGCGACGAATGGCTGAGAGAACGGTGGACGGAAATTAAAAAACTGCTGTCATTTTTCTGGAGCCCGGAAAACGGAGATATGTGGGACGCAGACAGGGACGGAATACTCGAGGGCAGGCAGCATCACACGCTTGATATGGAACTGTTCGGTCCTTCATCGTGGCTCGAGGGTATGTATCTGGCGGCGCTGCTCGCCGCATCGAAAATGGCTGAATATCTGGGCGATTCCATCGCAGGCGATTACAGAAGATTATACGAAAACGGGAAAAAATATCTGAACAGAGAACTTTTCGAAGGAGAATATTATTATCATAAGATCGACGTGAGAGACAGGAAATACGTCGATCGGTTCAAATGCGAAAACTACTGGAACGAAGAAATCGGGGAAATGAAATATCAGATCGCGGAAGGCAGTGAAATCGATCAGATGCTCGGGCAGTGGCACGCCGATATTCTCGGCCTTGGCGACGTTTTCGACAGGGATAAGACCGCATCCGCGCTGGATCACATGATGCGGTGCAACTTCAAAAGCAGTCTCAGAGACGTAGCCAACACGCTTCGGGTTTTTGCTTTAAATGATGAAAGCGGAACGATAATATGCGACTATACCGATGTTTACAAGCCGGTAATCCCCATTCCTTACGGTGAAGAATGTATGACTGGATTTGAGTATGCCTTTGCCGGGCTTCTCCTTTCCCGCGGGATGACGGATCAGTCCATGAGGGTGGTAAAGGCGATCAGGGATCGATATGACGGAGAAAAGCGCAACCCATTCAATGAGATAGAATGCGGCAGCAATTATGCGCGCCCGATGTCCTGCTTCGCTTTGCTTCCGATCGCTTCCGGCTTTGTTTTTGATATGCCGCACCGTGCCATTGGATTCAAACCGGTCTCAAAAGCCGATATTACCGTTATCTGGGGAGTGTCCGATACCTGGGGAACATATGAGAGGCACGGTGATAAGGATACAGTTACGGTCATGGGTGCCCCGCTTGAGATAGAAAGATATGAGACAGACGATCCCGAAAAGGTAACGGCGGTTATGGCAGACGGCATAAAGATAGGTTTTAACGTTAAAGACGAAATGCTGGATTTTGGCCGGATACGGATATTCGGTTCGCTTGAAATATCAAAAAAACATGTTTCCGGGCAGCTATGAAGATATTGCGGACAAATAAAGCAATATTATCTGTTGAAAAACGTTTTGCAATATGCTATAATATTTGTAATTCCAAGCCACTGGCAAAAAATAAAAGGAGTTTTTAAATGAAAAGAACATTTTCCCTCATCGCAGCGGTTGCGCTCGTACTCTCAATGCTTGCGCTTTCCGCCTCTGCGGCAGAAACAAATCTGATCGACAATTCCAAATGGGCTGTCGTGAATGACGCTGACGGTCAGCTTCTCGGATGGACCTTCAACGCGGACGGGACTTCTGCTCTGACTACAGATGTCGCTAACTGGGCACATGCAAAGCAGACGATCACTGTTGAGCCCTCGACGGCTTACGTATTTTCCCTCACCGTTAACCTTACCGGCGGAGTAATGCGTCTTGACGTTCACAAGGCAGATGGTTCTGTTGAAGAAATCGGTCTTGTAGTAGCCAATGTCGGCGGTGCATACGGTCAGGATACGACTTTCAACATCGATATCACGACCGAAGCAAATCAGACTGAATTTGTCGTCGACCTCAGGAACAGCGGCCCGGGTGGAGAGCAGGCAGTCGGTCAGATTAAGTCGGTTTCTTTTGCAAAGAAAGGATCTGACAGCAGCGACAACGCAGGAACATCCGATATTACGGCAGTAGTTATCGTTGCAGCGGCAGTTGCAGCGGCTTCTGCAATCTTTGTTGCGGGAAAAAGGCACTGAATCCCTGTTATCGGTACGCGTTAATCATTTCTGATATCGCAGAGCCATCCGATTAGGATGACTCTGCATTTTATTGTTATGTATAAAGACCGGATGGATTATCAATTTCATTTTCTCTTTTTCATAATTTTTTATTGACATTTCTCCGGATTTAATGTATAATTATATTAACACATTGAATGGACTAATTATTTGATATGTCGAAAGAAGTAACAATAAGAGACGTTGCAGCTGACGCTCACGTTTCTATCACAACCGCATCGTTCGCACTGAATAACGTAACAAACCGTGTTAATCTCGATACAAGAGAAAGAATCCTTGCAAGCGCAAAAAAACTTCATTATATCGCAAACAACAGCGCCCGTTCGCTTAGGACAAGCAAAACGCGGACGATCATGTTTGTTTTCACACGCGAGTACCTCAGGGAAAGATATCTCGGTCACATGGCTTCGCTCACAAAATGTATAGAGATTGCCGACAAAATGAATTACGGCATTCTTATAGAACTTGTCGACGGAGCAAAAGGTCTTGACGAACTTGTCAGACAGTTTACGCGTATCTGGCATTCGGGGCGCGTTGACGGAATAATATTTCAGTGTTTCTTTGAAGACAGTAGAGATGACGAGCTGTACCGCAGGCTGAACAATGCCGGAGTGAAACTTGTAAATATATCACGGATTGGCGACGCGAGCGATTATCCGTGCGTATACATTGAGGAATTCCAGATGGTGCGCGATCAGGTCAGATATGCCGTTCAGAGAGGATATGGCATGCTGTATTATCTTTGCAGAAAACACCTTACGCTCGGAATTAGAGAGCGCGGTTTTCTTGACGAAATTGCAGGAGAGAACGTCAGAGGAGAAATAGTCAATTATTTTTCTAAAGAATGTAGCGAGGAAGTCCTCTGGCAAGTTGTGGAACCGATAGTTTCGAACATAAAAGATGACAAAACCGCTTTCATTTGCTGGAACGATTTTGATGCGATGACGCTTATAGGTACTCTTAAGAGGCACGGTATTAACGTTCCTGGCGACGTGGGGGTCATGGGATTTGACAACATCACTTTTTCGGAGTACAACGTCCCTAAGCTGACAACCGTTTCTCATCCGTTTACTCTGATGGCTGAAAAAGCGTTTGAAATGCTCGTCAGGATAATCGATGACGAAGACATGACGCGAGAACAGACTCATATTAACATTGATTCTGAAATAATAGAACGTGATTCGATGTAATAATTGTTTTCCGGTCTTGACAAACCGGTATTTTAATGATATAATATTTGCAAAACGTTTTGCAGACCTCTTTTTTGGGGGAAGACTATGGATATAATTATTCGTGACACGGGTTTTTCGAAAAATAATATTGACTGGTTCGGAAACAAATATCTCATTGGCAATGGCAGGTTCGGCATTCGCGGAACTCCTGAGGAATTTACATCCGATCATCGCCCTGCGGTGAATCTTTCCGGAGTTTACGACAAGGTTCCGGGGCAGTGGAGAGAATCCGTCAATGCTCCCAATCCGCTGTTCACGGATGTTTTTGTTGCCGGACAGCGATTTGCTCTTCCTGACAGGGAACCGGTCGACCATGAGCAGACCCTCAGACTTTCTGATGCCGTGTTCGGCAGAAAAACAACGTGGGAAACCGGACGCGGGTTGTTGACGGTCGAGGGAGAGCGTTTCGCTTCTCTTGAAGAATACGACGAGATATGGCAGAAATACACCGTCAGTTCGGATCACGATACGGAAATAAAGGTGAGAACAGGGATCGATTCACTTGTGTGGGATATAAACGGGCCGCACTTTGCCTCGACCGGCCTCATCTCTGACGGGCATACGATTCGCACCCTGGTGAAAACCGTTGAAAAAGGCACGGTCGTCAGCGTAACGTCACGCATAACATTCTGCACTGCAGATTATGAGATCGAGGAGTGCGACGGAAAAATTCTCTTCGTTTTCAGAATTTTTATTCCCGCCGGCGGATCGTTCGTTTTTGAAAAATGTTCAAAAATCACGACTTCGGAGGATCGCTTTGAATGCCGCGGTTCCGACGGAGGATACGCTGCTGCGCTTGCGCGCCACGCAAAAAAATGGGACGAGATCTGGAAAATGTCAGAGATAAGGATAGAGGGCGACGCCGATGCGGAAACCGCTCTGAATTATTCCGTTTATCATCTTAACTGTATCGCGCCGCGATACAGCGACAGCATGTCCGTTCCAGCGCGCGGACTTTCCGGACAGGTTTACAAGGGAGCAGTGTTCTGGGATACCGAAATGTTTATGTTCGATTATTTCCTGTTTAACTTTCCCGACGTGGCAAGAACGCTTGTCAGGTACAGGACAGACACTCTTCCCGGAGCGCGTGCCAAAGCGAAAGAGTACGGATATAAAGGCGCTTTTTATGCGTGGGAAAGCCACGAGGGAGGATATGACGCGTGTACCGATTACAATATAACCGACGTGTTCACGGGAAGGCCTGTCAGAACTTATTTCAGAGATAAACAGGTCCACGTATCGTCTGCAATGGTATACGCGATAGACAGATACGTTTCGGTGACCGGAGACACCTCGGTGCTTGATGAGGGAGGATACGACCTTATCCGCGAATGCGCTGAGTTTTATTATTCGCTTTTGCTGAAAAGGGTTTCCGGAGAAGAATATGAGATCAGAGACGTCATAGGTCCTGATGAATATCACGAGAGGGTGGATAACAACGCATACACAAACCGTATGGCAAAGTATACGTTTGATGCCGCGGTCGAATATCTGTCCGGGCGTCCTGATGTGGATCACGGATTGATCGAAAAATTCGCGGATGCTTCATCAAAGATAAAAATCGCTCTCCCAGACCCTGAAACAGGGGTCATAGAGCAGTTTGACGGATACTTCGGTCTTGAGGACGTTTCAGTCGATACGGTAAGATCAAGACTTGTCGATCAGCGCGAATATTGGGGCGGATCGACCGGAGTCGCATCAGGAACACAGGTAAACAAGCAGGCGGATACGATTGCAATGCTTGGATTGTTTCCGGATGATTTCGATAAGGATATTATGAAAAAGAACTGGGAATATTATGAAAAAAGGACGGAGCACGGTTCTTCTCTCAGTGCATGTATGTTTTCGCTGGTCGCATGCTATACCAGCAATCCTGATTATGCATATCCGCTCTTTATGAAATCCGCACGGCAGGATTATCTTCCCCCGTCAAAGCTCTGGCTCGGTCTGATATTTATCGGAGGGACGCATCCCGCGGCATCAGGCGGGGCATGGATGACCGCGCTAAGGGGATTTGCTGGTATCAGTATAAGGAACGGAGTGCCCGTATCGGAGCGAACGTCTCTGCCGTCTCACTGGAGAAGCATCAGCTTCAGAATCAAATGCCGCGGAAAGACTTATTTTGTTAAAGCGACGCACAAAGGGGCGGAAATAAATGAATTACAGCAATAAAATCCGCGCGGTCATTTTTGATCTTGACGGAGTCATTGTTAAAACGGACAGGCTTCATTATCTGGCCTGGAAAAGACTTGGCGATGAGATCGGTATATCAGATTTCGATGAATCCGACGGTGCGCGTCAGCGCGGCGTGAGCCGCATGGCCTCGCTTGAAATACTGCTTGAAAAAGGTTCGCGCGTATATTCGGAAGCCGAAAAAGTCTGCCTGGCGGACCGCAAAAACAGTTATTATTCAGAATTGCTCGGGACGCTTGACGGATCTTCGATTTTACCAGGTATAAACGAGCTGATAAGTTACCTCAAAGTGCGTGAAATTAAAATTGCAGTCGGTTCGGTCAGCCGGAATACCAAATATATACTTGAAAGGGCTGGTCTTTCTGACTGCTTCGACGCCGTGGTCGACGGATATGCGTCGGTAAGATCAAAGCCGGAGCCTGACATTTTTCTTCTTGCAGCTGAGAAACTCGGGGTTATGCCGCGGTATTGCGCGGTGATCGAGGACGCTTGCGCAGGTATAGAGGCTGCTAAAAAAGCCGGGATGATATCGGTGGCTGTCGGAAAAGCGGCTTACGCTGCCGGCGCGGATTATTATTCGGACAGCACGGCTTTTTTGCCTGATATCATACGGATGATGCTGGAGAGCGAACAATGAGGAACAAAACAAGATACTCTGTTTCAGAACCGGCGGTCAATGCTGATTTTGCGGACGGATTTGTCTCATGCGGCGGTTTCGGCATGCCTGATTTTTCCGGTACGCCGGACAGGTCGGTTGTTTTTACCTGCGCGACCGATACGACGTTTCCGGGTGAGACGATATCGCTAACAGGATCGGGTCTTGACGGGATCTCCGTCTTCATTTGGTCGGAGGGCACTGCAAAGGAACTTTGCCCGGTCAGAAGCGACGCCACTAAAGCACAGATAATAATACCTCCGTTTTTTCGCAGATCAGTAACGTTTATCTGGCCTGTAAAGAATCGCGTGGCAGGAGAACCGTATGCGATAAATCTACCGCAGGTATGGTGGACTGACAGACAAACTCTTTTATCACAAGAAAAAACGCACAGAATCAGACTGTTCGGTACAAATTTTACGCTTGACGGATGTCCTCCGACCGTCGCGGTCATAACAAGCGACGGCAGGAAGGAATGCGCGACGGTAGTCTCGTTCAGTCGGTATGACATTACCGCAGAAATTAATTCTGATATTTCAGAGTGCGAGGCGGTGAAGATGAGCGTCCATAACGGGACCGGCGGCAGGTATGGATGGAGCGGAACGGTTACGGTCGGAGTTTCGAACGAACGCGTGACCTTCCCGGATGCACTTTCACTGATAAAGCTTTCCGATCCCGTGCCTGGCGCCGACGAAACGAAAAAGATAAAAGCGGCGATTCATCAGGCAGAACAAAGCGGCGGGGCGGTAATTCAGCTGGGTCAGGGTGAATACTGCGTTTCCGAGGCAATCAAAATCGACGGGGACTATCCTTTCGGTCTTGTAATAAGAGGCGCCGGGCGCGGTACATACGACTTTGCGTCAATGCTTCGCCCGTCGGAAAGCGGGCATCGGGGGCTGACCGGAACTTTCAGTTCAGTTCGTTTCACCGACGGGGATGTTCCGCCTAACATATTTGATATCAGATCCGATAACGTTACGCTCGAAAATATGACGGTTTTCGGCGCTGACGGTCATGTCGGTGGATATACGATGAAGTTCGGATATACCGTCGTGCTGAGCGGAAACAACGAAACAATCAGCAATCTTAGAATGATCAAGGCCGATCTGCGTGATCTTAATACAGGTCATGATTCGAGTCTGATGTGTTCGAATAATCTTTTTATTGATGTCGGATGCCGTGATATCAAGGTAACCGGCTGCGAGTTTCATACGAAAGCATGCGCTGTCTGGATCAATTTTTATGACGGTGACAGATACTGTCAGCATGTTCTTTTTGATGATTCAAGGCAGGTGAGGAACGTTCTGATATCTGATTGCTGCTTTTACGGATACACTCATCCTTACGTCGGCCCGAACGGGGAGAGACCAAAATATGACGAAGGCGAGATATCACGCGGCATAACTGCAATGAACGTTGACGGTCTGATTGTCGAAAACTGTCTTTTTAAAGGTATGGATCAAAAAAACGATATCGTTCTGACGCGAAGCATGTATATACCGATAACCGCTAATCATATGTTTATTGCTCACAACGTTATGTTCGACGTCGGTTCAACGCCCGGAACAGGATTTGACGGGAATACGGGCGAGCAGATCCTTCTTCACGGAGGATTTCATCTCGGGGGAATATACAACGTTAAAGCCTCCGAAGGGAAAAGACTGACCGTAAGACGCGACAACATCCCGCTCTTCGATAAAAACGGCAGAATGTATACCTCCGAAGATACTGTAACAAACGCAGGCAGCCGAATACTCGACGGACTTAAAATGGGTACCCGCGGCATGGCGTATATATGCTCCGGGAAAGGAGCCGGGCAGGTAAGGCAGATCGATGGATATGAGGAAACCGCTGACCAATATGTTTTCATTCTTCACGAACCGTGGAAGTCAGAGCCGGACAGCGGCAGCATAGTTGTCGAAACGGCACCGTTCAGAGAAAACATCATTTTTTCAAATACGATAATGAAAGAAGAGCCGACTATGGCGCAGGGCTTCAAATCTGGCGGCGTCCTTGTGTTTTTCGATACGTATAAAAATATCATCGCTCAGAATGATTTCAGAAACCTCGCGTTCGGAGTAGCAGTCAATTCAGCTTTCAAATGTCCCGTGACATGGTGCACGGTAAGAGATAACCGTTTTTCCGGGATACGTGAGGCATATAAGGATGCCATGCAGGGAGGAGATTCCGCGAGAAACGCTACCTGCTTCTGTGAGTCTGTGGTCAGCAACGCTGGCGAGACCGCCGGATGGGACGACTATAACGTTTGGTATACGGTCGGAAACGTTTTTCGCGGTAATATCTGCGAGGATTGCGACACTGCGGTGGAACTGGCGACAAACAGATGGAACAATATCAGGAACCATGGTCTGGAGGAATATCACGGAAACGAAAAAGGTGCCTGCATGACTACAGTCGAAAACAATTATTTTGCCGACGTTTCACAGGGTATTCTTGTGGGTAATCCGGCATATTGGTCTTATCTGAGAAATAACAAGTTCTCGTTTTTGACCCGTCCGGGATTTTCAAGTTCCGAGATATGCTTTGATCATGATCCGATAAATTTCAGGCTGATAAATATCGAAAACGATATCATAACAGCGGACAGTTGCCGTACATCCAACAGAAACGCCGATTCTGTCGACACGGGAAACGGTGTGAAAAAACCAGAGACTGCGCTCATTCGTGAGTATATGGGAAAGATAATCGAATATCTTGGCATTCATTACCGTGAAAATATACGACTTGACGACATAGCGTCCGAGTGTCATCTCAATAAATACTATATTTCGCATTTTTTTAAAGCAAATATGAATTGCTCAGTCGGAGAATACGTTAACAATCTGAGACTTCAAAAATCCTGCGATCTTTTGCTGACGACCGATGAACCGATATACAGTATCGCGTATGCGGTTGGTTTTTCAGACGTGTCGAATTTCGGCAGACACTTCAGAAAGATATTTTCAGTGTCTCCGTCAGAATTCAGAAACAATAACGGGTGAACGAAATGAAAGAGAACGTTTATGCAGGTATCAAGAGAATATCTTTCGGATCGTTCGACGGCGAAGAGATTTCAATGCTGTTCGGCAGACCCGATACGCAAAAGGCCGTACCGTGCGTCGTTTTTATTCACGGAGGAGGCTGGGATTCGTGTTCGGCAGATTATTATCTTCGTCACATGAAAAGAATAATACGCGGAGGTTCCGCCTCCGCCTCAGTCGAGTACAGACTTAAAACGCAGGATACTCACATTTCGCGCTGCGTCGGGGATTGTGCGGCCGCTGTCAGATATCTTCGTTCACACGCAGCGGAGCTTGGGATAGCTGCCGGCATGGTATGTGTCGTCGGAGAGTCTGCGGGCGGGCATCTGGCGCTTTGCCTGTCCTCACCGCTTATAGTTGACGATGCTTTGTCCAGACCGGATCTGACCGTAAATTTAAACGGCGTGCTCAATATGACTGAAACGTTCAGCGATCGCTTTTTTTCCGAAGAGGAAAGAAACGATTTTTCTGACGCCGGGAGTTGGATGGAGAGATATGAGGAAGAGGAGAGATGGTCTCCGGCGTTCAGAGTATCTGAAAAAAATTCGCCGGTCATTCACTTTCAGGGACTTAAGGACAAAGTGGTGCATCCCGAGGAGACTGTTCGGTATCACAGGAAGCTGCTTTCCTGCGGTGTGGAAAGCGAACTTTTGCTTCTCCCTGAAATGAACCACGCCTTCATTCTGTACGATTACGACAACCCCGACGAGGTCGTCGATTCGATTCTTGAAAAAATCTGTGACAGACTTGCCTCACACGGCTATCTCGAACAGTGAAATAAAAAACCGAAAGGAATAAAAAAATGAAACTATCAACAAAAATCCTTGCCGCGCTCGTTGCGCTGATCATGACTGCCGCAGCTCTGCTGGCGTGCACGACCCCAGGAAAAACGCCGGGCGGCGAAACGGACGGTACAAAAAAACCGGCGGGATCAAACACCGGTGTAGAGACGGAAATCCCTGACGAGCGTTACCGTTATCCGGACGAAGATCTCGACGGATTCGAGATGAAGATATTCTCGATAATGGGACCCGTTACGACCTGGCTCACCTTTCCGTACTTCACAACTGAAGAATCATCTTCCAAGATCAGTTCTGCAGTCTATAACAGAAATCTGAGTATAGAAGAAAATCTTCACTGCACGATCAAGGAAGATAACGCCGATAACTCAAACGGCGAACTCTGGGTCTCACTTCTTGCAGACGATACGGACGAATATCAGGCAGGCGTAGATTATTCCTGGGCATCTATTTCACGCTCAGCGCTTAATTATCTTATCGATTTCAAATCCATAAACACCGTAAATCTCGACAAGCAGTGGTGGGATTCCAACCTCAATGACGCATTCTCAATCAACGGGCATGTTTATATCACCTCAGGCAGCGCAATGATAAGCAGTTGGGACGAGATCTTCGTCATTTACTTCAATTCCAAGGTGGCAGAGGACATCGGCGGTATCAACCTGTATAATGAGGTCAAGGACGGTACATGGACATTCGACAGAATGCTTGAGCTTATCACCGTCACCAACAACGCTATAGACGATCCGGGAGCAGAAAACGAGCACTATGGCTTTGCAACACAGGCGTTTTATTCAGTGCCTTCCTTTATGGGTACAAACGAGGCAACGTACGGCATAGTCAACAGGGAAGGAAAAATCGAAAACAATTCAACTACCACCAAGTTCATCAACACAGCCATCAGGCTCGCTGAGACGATGTCAAAATCAGACAGCATTTATTACGGAGACAATGAAATCAATCAGATGTTTGCGAACGGCGAGACATTTTTCCTTCATGAATGCATAGGCGCAATGACAAATATGCGTGACATTTCTCAGTTTGATTACGGCGTGCTTCCCATGCCGAAATGGAACGAAGAATCTTCATATCACAGCTACTCCGGCGCACAGTACCTTCTGTTCGTTCCGTGGACTAACAGAAACGTTGAAAAGACCGGCACTGTTCTCGAGGCTATGATGGGCATGTCTGACAAGACGCTTAAAGACGTGTATATCGAGGATATGCTTGGTCAGATCTACGCAAGAACTCCTGATGCGGCCACGATGCTTTATGATTATATTCTCCCCAATACCCTTTATGATATAGGCGGCAGGCAGGGGCTTTCGTTCAACAATCTGATCCCGCTTGTTCAGGCTGTTCCTATGGGAATAACAGACATCAAGTCTTTAGTTGACAGCGCGTCCGATCAGGTGCAGGCGATAATTGACGATGTTAATAACTTTAACGGATAACTGTAATGGATAAAAAAAGGAATATTGCCCTGCTGATTTCATTATTGATGATTCTGACATCATGCAGTGGAATAATACCGCATGGCAGTGACAGTACTGCCGGCACAGATACGGACGGGAAAATGACAACGGAAAACAATACTCAGGTAACAACAGAAGCGGTTTCAGCGGAGATCGAATTGCCGGATGTTCCCGACGGTCTGCCGTCTCCCGCGTTTGCGGGGATGGACGGCGCGCCGGGAGGAATGGCGTTTCCTGAAACTGGGAGCGCGCCGGCGGAGGGAGCGCCGGTTATTTCCGAACTTAGCGATATGACGTTTCCTGACGAGACGCTCGCCATTGCCGGGTACAATCTTTCCGGAGCAGGAGTGATAATCTGGACAGAAAACGCCCTGAAAGCCGTAATCCCGCTCAGAAGCGACAATTCAAAAATGCAGGTCACTATCCCGTCTTCGATGAGCAGATCGACAACGGTGATTTGGCCTTACAATGACAGCGGGGTAGGTGTGCCGGTCAGGATCAACGCGCCGGATATTTACTGGGCGCATCCCGGCAAGCTACTCTCGGGTGTGACAGGTCAGGAAATAAGATTTTTCGGAAGCGGATTCTTTATTGAGGGATGCACCCCGTCGGTCATTGCGGTTTACGATGACGGGACAACCGAGAAGCTCGAGGTCACTGAAGCCGACGCGTACCAGATAAAGGCAGTATTGCGTTCCGACCCTGCCGGGAAAAGCGCGGTTGAGTTTGTTCTTCACAACGGAACAGGCGGAAAATACGGTTGGAGCGAGGCTTTCAGCGTTCCGGTCGGGCATAGCAGCGTACTTCCGTCGGCAGAGCTTAAAGTGTTCAGAGTAGACGATTATGGCGGAAAACCCGATGACGGCGAAAATGACGCGCCGGCGATAATGGCAGCTATAGCTGCCGCGGCGGATAACCGTGGCGGCGTCGTTGAGCTGAGCGCCGGAGAATACAATATCGGAGGCACGCTTCAGATAACCGGATTATTTCCGAACGGTCTTTACATTCGGGGAGCTGGTCAGGGCGAGTACGATATGAAATCGTCGCTTGGACATGATGAATACGATCACAAGGGACTTTCCGGAAGTTATACGCTGATACGCTGGCTTGATCCGGCGGCTGTTCCCCAGTATTTCATTTTCGTAGGTTCAGATAATGTTTTCATGTCCGATATGACGATAATCGGCGGGGATAACGGCAATCACAACAGCATTAATCTCTTCCTCAGAGGGTCTGACGTCACGCTTGACTCTGTAAGGCTCATTAAGGCTGATATGCGTGATTTTGCTTCTCCCAACGGAGAAATATCTTTGGGTTCCAACCTGGAAATAGATAACTACTGCTCCGGGATAACCGTACGTGACTGCGAATTTCATCAGCAGGGAAGCGCGATCAATATCGGAAACATAGAGGGTATCTGGCCGTGGGGGTTCTTTGACAGCGAAAGAACCGTCAGAAACGTTAGTATAAGCGGCTGTGATATATACGGATACGCCGGGCCGTACAAAAGTCCGTCGGGCAGAAGCGCCGGTGATCTTGGTGAAATATCAAGGGGACTTATGGGATTCAATCTCCAGGGACTCATATTTGAAAACAATACCATTCAGGGGTACGACAAAGAAAACTGCAAGCTGCTTGTAAGAAGTATCTATGTGAATGCAACCTGTGAAAAAATGTATATTGCCGGAAATACGATGAAGGACGTCGGAAATGTTCCTCAGTCAGGATTTGACCTCAACACAGGAGAGCAGATCCTCATTCACGGAAATGACTTCACGGGAGGAATATTCAACGTCAAGTCTGACACTGGCATGTCGGTAATTGTCAGGACGGACAACATTCCGGTACCGAATGCAAGCCCTTATTCAAAATCCGATAATACGGGCAGCCGTCTTTACGACGGACTGAACAAAGGAGACAGAGCATATCTTTACGTATACGGCGGTAAAGGTGCGGGTCAGTCAAGAAAGGTCATTGCATACGAAACCGCTTCCGGGACGCTGACTTTCAAGCTTGACAGGCCTTTTACGGTACCGCTTGACGAAACAAGCGTCGTAGATCTTATTTCGTACTCTGCGTATAACATCATTCGCGGGAACAGCATCGGCAATAAGGAAGTAATACTGCATCAGGGGCTGAAAACAGGCGGAGTGCTGCTTTTTTTCCAGGGAGGATACAATATAATTGCCGAGAACGATTTCCACAACCTTACGTTTGGTGTGGCTGTTAACGCCAGATTCAAGGGACCGACTGTATGGAACACAGTGCGTGACAACAGTTTTTCCGGTATGACGGAGATATATCAGAACGGGGCACAGGGCGGTGACTCAACCTATAATGCTACCTTCTTCTGCGTTTCTGTGGTCAAATGCTCTCCGGAAGGGTGGGACGATTACGACGCATGGTATGCGGTCGGAAATGTGTTCCGCGGCAATGTTTGCAGCGACGGAGACTACTCCGCAGAGCTGACCACCAACCGGTGGAACAGAAGCGGAGACTGGGATAAATATTACGGTGATGAAAAGGGCGCCGCGATGACAGTAATCGAAAACAACAGATTCGAGCGGGTGAAAACCGGCGTTCTTGTCGGCAATCCCGACTACTGGTCGTTGCTGAGAAACAACGTTTTTGAGTTCACTGGAAAGCCGGGTTATAAAAAGCAGGCCTACATGTTTGAGCAGAAACAGTCAAATTTCTTCTTTCTGTGCATTGAAAACGGGCGTGTCATGGCAGACGCGAACAAAACACTGAATGAAGGCTGGAACCAAAGTACCGATTTTGAATAAAAATTCTTTACGGTAAACCGTTATTTTTTCCGGAATAAAAGGAAGTGCCGCGGCGCCGATTCGTATATCGAAATCGCCGCGGTACTTTTCAGATTATATTTTATCGGAAGTTCGATACAAAACAAAAAGCGAATTCAAATTCGCGAACATAATCAATTTATACAGTTTGAAAGGCAGATTATTATATGGGCATACCTCAGATTTGCAGGGTTGCACAGGCATATCCCGGTGAAACTACGCAGATTTTCGGAGAAAATCTTTCCGACTGCGATATTTATCTTTTTTATCCCGAGGAAATAGTCGACACGGATGACGCGTTTACACGGACTCCATTTCCGCCGCGGCCCGTAAATGCATTGAAACTTAATTCGTATCATGCAGGAGATCAGGTCATATACGCGTATATTCCATTCACCGTTCCGTTCGGATGCTATTTGCTGTGGGCGGTCAACAGAGAGGGCGAGGCATGCGAGACGCTTAACAGACCGGAAATCTGGAGCCAGTCGCTTGAAACGGCCGTTCCGGGCGATAAAATGTCACTCTTCGGTCAGAATTATTTCGGAGAGGATCAAAGATATTTCATAAACACGGTGTGCGCAATGAAAAACGTTTCAGACGGATCGGTTTACCGTATGAAATGGGGCGTAAGTCAGGACATGCAGCAGTCGATGCCCGGTCAGAACGACCATCGCAGCGATCATATCATTCCGTATGATGTGCCGCCGGGTGAGTATCTTATATCGCTTTCAAACGGAACGGGAGGGCCGTGGGGGTGGTCTGACTGCAGACGTATGACGGTTATCCATTCCCGCGGACTTGTAGCTGAATTCGGTATGAAATGGAACTCGGAATGCCGGCACGTACGTTCGTACGACATTCCCGATATGAAATTATTCCGTATTCCCTCCTGTCTCGGAGACGGATTTTCCGATGCGACAGACTCAATAGAGGAGGCGGTTCGGTCGGCTCATAACGCAGGCGGCGGCATAGTTCTGCTCCCGGCGGGCAGGTTCGGTCTGTCAAGAACTCTTCATCTTCTTCCGGGTGTCATACTCAAGGGTGCCGGAATGGGCGCAACGACACTGACGGTCGCTGAAGGGACCGTGCTTGCTCCAGTCGGAATGCCGTGCGTTGCATATTCCAGAAGAGCTTCAGACGGGAAAAACTGGTCAATCGACTGGAAACCATACATGGACAGGGACAACAATACTCCCCTCGTATGGATAGAGACTGAGGCAGGAATCGAGGATATGAAAATAGAAGGGGGGCGCGGCGCGGTTATTCTTGTCCTTGTGGGCACCACGGACGAGTCCCAGTCCGAAAATGTGTTTTTTAACCGGACGGAGATAGAAAACGGGATCAATTCTGCACTGTATTGTCACGGAAACGCTTTCGACGTTTCTTATCATGGCGTTCTCACAACGGGAAAAACAAAAAATCTAACGTTTTACAAGTGTAAAATAACGGCGTCATTTCCCGTGTTCATTCTGCCTTCGCAGTGCAGAGGGATGAAAATGATCGGAAACACATTTGAGGTTAGTCCAAGGCAGAGCGGGGACTGCGTGTATGCATCAGGCATATACGGAGCAGTAATTACCGAAAACAGCTTTATAAACGGCCGCAGGACCCTCATAAGTCAGCAGGGAACGTTTGATTGCTACATTTTTCAGAACAGAAGCTCCGGAGTGGCAAACACAACAAACGCAAACGAAGAGTATATGTCGGAATACGGGCAGAGCGCATGGGTAGGCAGCGCCTGCGAAACGGGAAATAATTACGTAAGGGTCGGATTCGATATATCTAAAAAAAGGCTTCTCCAGCGCGGTTCAGTCGGTGAGAATTTAAGCGAACACAGATGGTTTCTGATGATAGTGACCGGACGCGGACTCGGTCAGTACAGGGTCGTTGACCGTGTTGAAAATGACACAATATATTTGACTGAACCGTGGAAAATAGTGCCGGATTCTTCAACTGTTTTCAATCTTATAACGGCCGTCAACCATACTATCTGGGCTTTGAATTTCGCCGGTTTGGGAAGTGGAAACAGTCAGTTTGTTTACGGTTCGGGAATAGAAAATATCGTGACCGGGCATTCAATGCTGATGTGTTCCGGGATCAGTATGTACGCAATGATGATAAGCAAATGCGAAGACGGAAGTATAAAGGACATGGGAATTGTTGCTTTCAATAAATTTTCTCATTGCGACGCAAGGTACAGCGGCATGGGGCTATGCCTTTGGTCAAATGAAAGTTGGTCGCTTCTCGACGACAGAGATCAGGAATACGCAAATCTGATCGGGAACGTCGTTCGCTGGAATTCATTCACGGGTGGAGCAGATTCGGATTACGTCAAGAACCAGACGACGTGGACGCCTGTGAAGATCGCCAGCGGGGTTCAGTCGGTGGGAGCGTATTCGCTTTTTGAAAATAACCTGATTGCCGGATATGACGCCGGCATCCATATAAGATATTCGTCAACTGGAAATCTTCTGAGAAACAACATGTACAGACACAATGCGACAGACATCATTGACGATGGTCATGACAATATTCTTGCAGAAAGTGTTACGGATGACAGGGTTCAGCACGGCGGGCGGAGAAGTACAGAAGCGAGGTGGTATTATGATGACGGAAGAGTTCAGACCGATCTTGAACTCCATTGACTTTTCGTCAAATTACGTTGAGGCAAATGACTCACTCTATATATCGCTGACGTGGACGGGAGGCATGCGTCCGTATAACGGAGAAGCGGAGATCTCTGTGGATTTTAAATATGACAAGACGCAGAGATATCCAGAAAATGCTCCCGGAGAATACAGGATTACCTGGACCCCGTTCCCGGGTGTAAGCGAATGGAAAAACGGAATGACCGTCTTTACCGGCGGGAACTGGAAAATCCCCGAAAAAATCTGGTGCGGCCCCTTCCGGGTAATAGTCAGTATTACGGGAGACGACGGACGCGCAATTCCATTTATTGGTAAAAACGGGCGAACCGTGTTCAGTGAAGATGTCGGAAAGATAGACGTCGGCTGGGGATGGGGAAGAAAAATGCTGCTCCTGCAGAGACATCCTGTCAGCGCGGTAATCAACCGTGCGCAAAAGGTTTCGTTTGAGAAAGAATCTGGCACAGTCAAGATCGGCCCCCTTACTCTTTCGGCAAACGGGCCCTCGTGTCCATCCTCACCGTGCGGAATTAAGGCACGGATTACGGATCTTGGGGAGCATACCGTTTTCAACGTTTTCAGCACGTCAGGAGACTTAAAAATCTCTTCTCCGACAGCAGAAAAGGGCAAGATATTTTATTCTGTTACAAGCGTATACTGTTCTTTCGACGTAATATTCGAATCGGTTGAAAAAGACAAAATTCTGCTTTATGTCGGAAATTTAAAATCAGAAAAAGGCTTTGCCCTGTGTTCGGTTTATATTCCGCATTTATTTTCCGTCGGAGAAGAAGGCGAGCTGTTCAATTTTTTCGGAGGAGGACGGGCGCTGAGCGTGAAAGACGGTTATTTTACAGGTGCGTGTTTTCGTTATGATTCATCCTGTGCCGTCGCATGCTCCGAAAGAAGCAGCGGAGTTGTTGTGACTGCCGACGATATGGACAGTATACTGTTTCAGTCTGTGGAAATGACACCCGAAGGGAAACGCGGATTTATAGGCTGTGAGCTGACGCTCCTTCTGCCGTCTCTGTCCGATGGAGCGCATCCTATCCCGGTCAAGGAAAGCCCGGTCGCGATTTCAGGAATCGGATCCGGCTGGATCTCCTTTGCGGAATATATGAGAGCCCGGCTGCCGAAATTCAGGCCATCCAGATATAACGACGCGATTATATACAAGATAAGCGCTGACAAAAGCTTTGAAGCTGACGAAAACAGACCCGAGACCTGTTCGAACCCGGTCAGTTTTTCAATGATCAAATCAATAATAGAGCGCATGTATAACGTCAGCGGAGGCGTCCGCCAGGTCGTATATATCGTCGGATGGCAAAGAAGAGGGCACGATACCGAATACCCGTGTCCTCATAAATACGGGTTTTCACCTGTTCTTGGAACGTATGATCAATGGCTAGACTGTCTTGATTTTGCAAAAAAACATAATACTGTTCTGTCATTTCACGATAATTTTGACGATGCCTACAATCTTGATGGCGTTGACCCTGATCTGATTGCCGTCGACCGGCGCGGAGAAAAAAGAACCGGATGGCTCTGGGCGGGCGGCATGTCGTACATAATCTCGCAGAAGGCGTACAATCTGACAGGAGAAATGGCGGACAGAGTCGCCGAAACGGTCAAATTGTACCGTATTGAAGACAGCTATCACCTTGACGTGCTCAGCGCTGAAATAAGACGCTATGATTATTCGGAAAAATACTGCAGCGCGGCAATTGAGAATTTAGAATACAAAAAAAAGATCATTGAGGAATTTGCCGGATACGGTATTGACGTGACAAGCGAAAACGTATCTGAGCCTTTTGTCGGTTTGATAGAATACGCGCTCCACACCAAATATGATTTCTCATCCGTTCTTTTTCCGGGTGAAAGGGTTATTCCGCTTACAACCTATATGTATCACGGAAGAATTCTTTACAGCATGAGCTCGCTTAATGACAGAGACCGTCTGATGGCGGTGGCGGTCGGTGCAGTGAGCGGATTTGACTGCTTGGGTCCTGAACTTGGAGAAGGTGTAAAAAAAAGCCTTTTTCTTCACGCCCTTCCCATGCAGTTCCTATCAGACAGAGAAGTCACGGAATGCAGGTGGGATGAAAGTCACGCTTTTATAGGTTACGGTGAAAACTCATACGTCGACGCGGACTTTTATACGGGAAATTATACTATAGTTGCGGACGGTCAACTGCTTGTAAGCAACGGGCTCGCCTCTATACCGCTGAAAACCGGAGACGGGTTTATCGTTTTCAGCGACCGCGAACGCGATTATGATCCCGGTCTCGGAAAATTCTCCGTTTTTGAATTGAGTTATGACGGGAAAGGGAAACGGCATACTGTTGAAAGAAACGGTGAGAATTGCTTTGTAAGACTTAAAGCGTGTGTTCCGCTCGTAATAAAAAAAGAATCATAACCCTTGATTTCGAGTTATGGTGAAAACAAACTGCGTATGAAAACCGTTTAATATTACATCGACCCGATCGGATTTCCGATCGGGTTTTTGTGTGCTGTTCGGTTTTAAGTTTTTTCAGGCAGAGACCGGTTTGCCCCCGGCAGAGCAGTTTGGCGCAATTCATAACCAAAAACAAAAAAATTCTTTTTAAAACAATAATATTCAAAAAACACCCGGAAATATTGACAAACGGGGTAATCGACTGTATAATATAAGGATGTATTATAAACGAAACAACTAGCTACCGCATTTGAGAAGAAGGACACGGGAATGGCAGAAAAAAAACGGGGTGAAAACGCGCGCGGGGTAAGCGTCAACGAGCGCCGCAGGGCAAGGGAAGACGCGATGAAGCTTCTGTTCGAGGCTATGGCGCAGAAGCCGGACGAGCCGGACGTCTTTTTCCGCGAGGAGGCCGGGCATCTTGAACTGAAAAACGATATCGCCTACGTCAAGACGGTCTACGACGGCGTGATAAACCACCTGAAAGAGATCGACGCCCTGATCGAGGAATCGTCGAACGGCTGGAAAACAAACCGGATCCCGAGAACCGGGCTGTCGGCAATGAGGATCTGCGTCTACGAGATGAAATACTATTTTGAAGACAGCGGCGAGAGGATTCCGTACATCATATCCATAAACGAGGCAGTCGAGCTCGCGAAAAAGTACGGAGATGAAAAAGATCCGTCTTTCGTGAACGGCGTGCTTAACTCGATAGCCGAAAAGTGCGGCCTCAAATAATGGCATTCCTCGGCATAGACTCAAGCAACTATACGACCTCCGTCGCCATTTCGGACAACACGGTAACGGCAAACCTGCGCAGAGTGCTTGACGTAAAGCAGGGCGAGAGGGGTCTGCGCCAGAGCGACGCGCTTTTTCAGCATACGGTAAACTTTCCCCTGCTTTTTGCCGAACTCGGGAAACGGAATATCGATGCGGTCGGCGTATCCTGCGCTCCGCGCAGCGTCGAGGGCTCGTATATGCCGTGCTTCCTTGCCGGCGTTTCGGTCGCCTCGGCAGTTGCTGAAAGCGCGGGCGTCCCGCTGTACAGATTTTCGCATCAGCAGGGCCATATGGCCGCCGCGCTCTATTCGGCGGGCCGCGAGGACCTGCACGGGGGAAAATATTACTTCTTTCATCTGTCCGGAGGGACCACCGAGCTTCTGCTTGCCGACGGCGACCGGGCGGAGATCGTCGGCAGAACGCTTGACATCAGCGTCGGGCAGTTGATTGACCGAACGGGAGTCATGCTGGGGATGAAATTTCCGTGCGGCGTTTCGGTGGAAAAGGCGTGCGGAGGGGAGATCCCCGACGGCATTCCGAAAATAAGGCTCAAGGGAGGCGACTGCAACCTTTCGGGCATCGAGAACAAGGTCGCGGAGCTTATACGGTCAGGTATGGACGAAAAATACGTCTGCGGCTACGTCATCGGGTGTGTCCGGAACGTTATATGTCTAATGCTGGAATACGCTCTTGAAAAAAACACCCTTCCGGTGGTGTGCGCGGGAGGCGTGGCGTCGAACGCTTCGCTGAGAAAAACTGTATCGGAAAAATTCGGTGCATTCTTTGCAAAGCCGGAATATTCATCCGACAACGCGGCGGGAATTGCCCGACTCACAGAAATGAGGTTCCGTTATGGCGGATGACGAAAGCAGAATACTCAGCGTTTCGGCCGTGAACACCATGGCCAGAACGGTTATAGAGGGCACTCCGGCTCTGAGCTCGCTGCGCGTACGCGGCGAGATATCCAACCTGAGGTATACGGGCGGACACATGTATTTCTCGCTGAAGGACGAGGGCGCGGCGATTCCCGCGGTAATGTTCCGCGCAAGCTGCGCGAGGCTGAAGATTGTTCCCGCCGACGGAATGAAGGTGATCGCCGTATGCTCAGCGACGGTTTACGTTCCCGCGGGAAGATTCCAGCTCTCGGTAACGGATATGCGCCCCGACGGCGTCGGAAGTCTTTATCTTCAGTACGAGTTTCTCAGAAAAAAACTGGAGGCCGAGGGACTGTTTGACCGTGATATCAAGAAGCCGGTACCTAAAATTCCGTCCGTCGTCGGAGTTATAACCTCTCCGACGGGTGCCGCAGTACGCGACATTATCAACGTATGCTGCAGACGCTTCCCGTTTGCGAAGGTCGTGATTTTCCCGTCGCTCGTTCAGGGGAGCGGTGCGGAGGAGAATCTGATGGAAGGCGTCCGCTGGTTCGGCAGCGGACGGGCGGACGTGATAATAATCGGCAGGGGCGGCGGGTCCATCGAGGATCTGTGGTGCTTCAACAGCGAGGCGCTGGCAAGGGAGATTAGAAAATCGTCGGTTCCGGTAATATCGGCCGTCGGTCACGAGACGGATTTTACCATCTGCGATTTTGCGGCGGACATGAGGGCTCCGACCCCCTCCGCGGCGGCTGAAATAGCCGTTCCGGACACCTTCGAGCTTGTAAAAAAATTCGACAACGTCATGTCCATACTGAGGACGCGGCTTTACGCCGTTTTGGATATAAAGCGCAGGGAACTCAGTTCGCTTGAACGGTCTCCGATGCTCAAAAATCCCTACAGATACATCGAGGACAGACGCATGGAGGTTGTCGAGGCGCGCTCGGAGCTCGAACGCGCCGTGACGTTGTATCTGAGCGCGAAACGCGAACGGCTCGGCCGCAGGGCGGAACTGCTTAACGCCGTCAGTCCGCTCAGGCTCGTATCGAAGGGATACACGATGGTGACGGACAGCGGCGGTGAAAGCGTAAAAAGCGTAAAAAACCTGAAAACTGGCGACATTATCGGCTTGACGCTGGTCGACGGAAAAATAAAAGCGGGCGTCACGGAGGTTACCGAAAATGGGCAATAAAAAAGATGATCCGACGTTTGAGGAAGCGCTGAAAAGGCTTGAGATAATAGTAACCGCTCTGGAGGACGGCGAAATGCCGCTTGACAGATCGCTTCAGGCTTTTGAAGAGGGAATAGGACTGGTCAAGATATGCGAGGCGAAACTGAAGGACGCCGAGCAGAAGGTGAGTATTCTTGTGAAACAGGAGAACGGATATGACGAGCAGACTTTCGGAAGCGATAAAGCATGACGCAAAGTCGGTCGAGGGATTTCTCGGTGAAAGGCTCCCGGAGGAAGATATTTGCGGAAAATCCTACGGTATTCTTATCGAAGCAATGAGATACTCCGCGGTTGAGTGCGGAGGGAAGCGCATACGCCCTTTTCTGACATTTGAATTCTGCAGGATGCTGAACGGAAAAACGAACACTGCGTGTCTCTGCTACGGCGGAGCGGTCGAGGCAATCCACAATTATTCGCTCATTCACGACGATCTTCCGTGCATGGACAACGATTTTCTGAGAAGGGGAAAGCCGACCTGTCACGCCAGATACGGCGAGGCAAACGCGCTCCTTGCGGGCGACGCGCTTCTTACCGCAGCCTTTGAATGGGTGATCGACGACGGTTCATCTCCGTCGCAGAACATCGAGGCCGTAAAGCTTCTGTCGGAATTTGCCGGCCGTCACGGAATGGTGGGAGGGCAGGTTCTTGATATTATGGGGGAGAGCAAAGCGCTGTCCCCGGACGTTTTCTTCGAGATGAACAGAATGAAGACGGGGGCTCTTATCAGACTTTCCTGCCTGCTCGGGTGTGTCGCGGCGGGTTACGGAAAGGGCACGCGCGAGTACGAAGCCGCCGACAGATACGGGAGCGCGGTCGGTCTTGCGTTTCAGATAGAAGACGATCTTCTTGACGAAGGGACAGAGGACGGCAAGCAGACTTTCCTTTCCTTCATGAGCAGAGAACGGGCCGTCGAAAAAATAAACGAGCTGACCGACGAGGCCGTCGCGGTTATCGGGCAGTTTGAGGGCAGTGAAATTCTTGCGGATTTTGCCCGGTATCTGGCCGGAAGGGATAAATAATGCGCCTGGACGCATATATGGTGGAAAAGGGGATGACGCGTTCACGCTCGCTTGCCGCATCCATGATAAAAAACGGGCAGGTGCTTGTAAACGGCCGTCCCGCCGCAAAGCCTGCGGAGGACGTGAACGACGGCGATCTGATCACCGTCAGCGAGGGCATGGCGGACAGGTACGTGAGCCGCGGCGGGCTGAAGCTCGAACGTGCGCTTGAGGAGTTCGGGATCTCCGTCCGCGGCTTGTACGTCTGCGACATAGGAGCCTCAACGGGCGGATTCACCGACTGTCTGCTCCGGCACGGAGCGGCAAAGGTCTTTGCCGTTGACTGCGGAAGAGATCAGCTCGACGCCGCACTGAAAAGGGACGAGCGCGTGGTTTCGCTCGAAGGCTTTAACGCAAAGGAGCTGACGGAGGATATAACCGGCGCCGTCGACGCAGTGACGATGGACGTGTCGTTCATCTCGCAGACGAAGCTTTATCCGGCCGTAAAGAGAATACTGAAAAAGGGCGGATTTTTTATATCCCTTATCAAGCCTCAGTTCGAGGCGGGCAGGGAAAATATCGGCAGAAACGGTCTGGTCAGGGATCGCGTAAAGCGCGAACGAGCGCGCGACAGTGTTATCGGTGCTGCCCGCGAGGCAGGATTCGGCATTATCGGATGTATCGAGTCTCCGATAAAGGGCGGCGACGGAAACGTGGAATACATTGCCGCGTTCATATTTGAGTGACAGGAGCTGAAAATGAAAGTAGAAATAATATGCGCGGCCGGCAACGATCCCGGTCTTAAATACTCCGGGCAGGTCGCAGAACTGCTTCTTTCCATTGGCTGCGAGGTATATGCGCCTATGCTCCCGGCGGACGGACTTCCGGCTGGAGTCAGAGACGGATTTGTCAACGAGCGTGACCTTGTCGTGGCGCTCGGAGGAGACGGAACGATAATGCGAACGGCGCACCGTACCGCGAGAAGGGGCATTCCCATAATCGGCATCAATCTCGGCCACGTGGGGTATCTTGCCGAGCTAGAGCCGGAGGAAATACCCCGGATTAGGGAATATTTCGACGGGAAATATACGGTGGAAAAACGCGGGATGCTGGAGGTCAGTCACTTCAGGGCCGGCTCGAAACTCTCCGGCGGACTTCTTGCTCTCAACGACGTGACGGTGACAAGAGGCGTACTGTCCAAACTGCTTGAGCTGAGCGTCAAGGAAAACGGCAGACACCTCATGGATTTCAGAGCTGACGGGGTGATCGTTTCGACTCCGACGGGGTCGACGGCCTATTCGCTTTCCGCAGGAGGCCCGGTGCTCGATCCCGAACTGAACGCCGTTTGCGTGATCCCCGTCTGCCCGCAGTCAATGATGTGCCGCCCCGTGGTGCTTGACAGTTCCAAACCGGTAACGGTCATTTACAGGGGACACGCCGGCAAGGTCAATCTCGCGCTGGACGGCAGGGAGGCCGGAGTAATGGAGCCGGGCGATACCGTTACGGTTTCCTCATCGCGCCATACGGCGAATTTTGTAAGATTTGAAAAAGAGCGTCACGGCTTTTTTGAGGTTATGAAGGATAAACTTAGCAGGCTTTAAGATGAAAAAAGAAAGACAGAAGATCATTATCGAGACAGTGATCGAGAATGAGGTCAATACGCAGGAGCAGCTTATCGGGCTGCTCAGGGAAAAGGGCGTAAGGGCGACCCAGGCGACGCTTTCAAGAGACATACGCGAGCTCAAGCTCAGCAAGAAAAAGGAAAACGGCGCGTACAGATACTCGGTTCCGAGGTACACCCTTGATTTGTCAGAGCACAGCATTGCCATGCTGAGGCAGTCTGTGATAAAAGTCGACAGGGGCGGCGCGATTGCCGTACTGCACACCCACCCCGGAATGGCCAGCGCGGCCGCCGCTTCGATAGACGGCAAGGGAATTGACGAGCTTATCGGGACCATTGCAGGAGACGACACCGTGTTTGCGCTGTTCAGAAGCGAAGCAGACGCCGAGGAATTTATGTCAAGAGTCGTCTTCACTCTGGCGGAGGGATAAAATGCTCGATTCTCTGCATATCGGGAACATTGCGGTCATAAAGGAATGCGACGTCGATTTTTCGCCCGGGTTTACCGTGATCACGGGGCAGACGGGCGCGGGAAAATCCGTTTTTCTCGGAGCGCTCGCGCTTGCTCTCGGCGGCAGGAACCGCAGGGATCTTCTGCGTACAGGCGAGGAGCAGGCGAACGTTTCGGCCGTGTTCTCTGACGTTTCCGGCAGGCTCGGTGATGATTTTTCCCCTGACGAAAACGGGGAGCTGTACGTTTCGAGGGAATTTGATTCCTCGGGGAAAAACCGCTGCAAAATAAACGGCAGGACCGTTCCGCTCGGAGCCTACCGCGACGCTCTGCAGAACCTTGCCGGCATTCACGGCCAGAACGACAGCCTCAGTCTGCTGTCGCCGTCGATGCATCTGAGCTACCTGGATTCGTTCGGCGGAACCGAAGGGCTTCTCGCAGACTATACTGCCGAATACCGGAATCTTGTTCAGCTGAAAAATCAGATAAGCGATCTTATGGCTGACGAAAAGGAGCAGGAGCGTCTGGCGGAGCTGTACAAAATGCAGCTGGACGACATAGGCGCGCTGCGCCTGAAAAAAGGCGAGGACGGTTATCTTGAGGACAGGCTGGCAAGGCTGAAGGACGCCGAAAAAATCTCAAAACACGCGAAATACATCGTCCGTACGCTTTACAGGAGCGAAAAAGGCGTTCCGGCCTCCGAGCTCTGCAGACGGGCCGCGGCGTCCGTCGAGGCGCTCGGGAAGTACTTCCCGGACGGTGGGAAATATATTGAAATGCTGGAGAAAATGGCATACGGCATGGAGGAGATAGCCCTGACCGCGGAGGACCTTGCGGGAAACGGGGGAGAGGATCCCGGGGCAGAACTCGACCGGGTGCAGGACAGGCTTGACAGGATTTCCAGACTGAAAAGAAAGTACGGCGACACCGTTGACGAAATACTCGCCTACCGTGATGAAATCACGGGGAAGCTTGATAAAATTAAAAACCGCGACAGGGAACTCGGCGCGCTTTCCGAAAAGCTGGCGGAGGCCGAAAGGCGGGCGGAGGCGAGCGGGATCAGGCTTTCCGATGCGAGAAAGAAAGCGGCCGGAGAGCTTGAAAAGGAGCTTGTTAATGAGCTTAAATATCTCGAGATGCCGGCCGTGCGGTTCAGGGTCGGTTTCAAACGCCTTACAGACGAAAGCGGCCGCACCGGCTTTTCGAAGGACGGCATAGACGAGATCTGTTTTCTGTTCTCGGCAAACACCGGCGAGGAGCTCAGGCCTCTTGCCGAGATAGCGTCCGGCGGGGAGCTTGCCAGGGTAATGCTTTCGCTGCGTACGATGGGAAGCGGGAACGGCGACACTCTGATATTCGACGAGATCGACACCGGAGTGTCGGGGAAAACGTCGCATAAAATAGGCCTGCGGCTGAAAAAGCTGGCGGAGAAAAATCAGGTCATATGCGTTACCCATTCCGCGCAGATCGCCGCGTGCGCCGATACGCATCTGCTTATGGAAAAGAGCGAGATAAACGGCCGCACGGAAACGACGGTCTCATCCCTTGACAGGGAGGGGAGAATAAACGAGCTGTCGCGGATAATGGGCGGCGTGAACATCACGGACAATGTAAGAAAATCCGCCGCCGAGCTGCTTGACGACAACACAACACTTAACTGAACGGAGAAACAACATGACGCTTTACGATGAACTCGTCGCCCGCGGACTTATCGCGCAGGTGACAAACGAAGAAGAAATAAAGAATATGATAAACGAAGGCAAGGCGACCTTCTACATAGGCTTCGACTGTACCGCCGACAGCCTGACCGCCGGCCATTTCATGGCTCTTACGCTCATGAAAAGGCTTCAGATGGCGGGCAACCGCCCCATAGTCCTTATCGGCGGCGGCACAACGATGATAGGCGACCCGTCAGGCCGCACGGATATGCGCAAAATGCTTACCAAGGAAGACATTCAGCACAACGCGGAATGCTTCAAAAGGCAGATGGAGCGCTTCATAGAGTTCGGAGAGGGCAAGGCGATTATGCTTAACAACGCCGACTGGCTGCTCGATCTGAACTATATAGAGCTTCTGCGCGAGGTCGGCGCATGCTTTTCGGTCAACAATATGCTGAGGGCCGAATGCTATAAGCAGAGAATGGAAAAGGGTCTTTCGTTCCTCGAGTTCAACTACATGATAATGCAGTCGTACGACTTCTACTATCTGTTCAAAAACTACGGCTGCAACATGGAGTTCGGCGGCGACGATCAGTGGTCCAACATGCTCGGAGGCACCGAGCTTATCCGCAAAAAGCTCGGGAAGGACGCTCACGCCATGACGATCACGCTTCTTACCGACTCCCAGGGCAAGAAAATGGGCAAAACAGCCGGCAACGCCGTGTGGCTCGACCCGGACAAGACGTCGCCGTACGATTTTTTCCAGTACTGGAGAAACGTGGACGACGCCGACGTGATGAAATGCGTGAAAATGCTGACATTCCTGCCGATGGATCAGATAGCCGACATGGAAAAATGGGAGGGCTCGCAGCTTAACAGAGCCAAGGAGATCCTTGCCTTCGAGCTTACAAGAACGGTTCACGGGGAAGAGGAGGCGCAAAAGGCGCTCGACGCCTCGAAAGCCGTTTTCGGAGCGGGCGTCGCGTCTGAAAACATGCCGACGACGGAGCTGTCCGACGACAGCTTCACCGACGGGCTGATAACCGTTGCCGATCTGCTGGTGGCGGGCGGACTGGCCTCCTCGAAGGGAGAGGCAAAGCGCCTGATACAGCAGGGCGGGATCACCGTCGGCGAAAAGAAAATCACGGATTTTGCTGCCTGCGTCGGAAAAGAGGATTTTGTGGGCGGAATAATCGTTAAGAAGGGTAAAAAGGTGTTTCACCGCTTTGTGATATGACTGCGGACGATTATCGGAAACTCGGGGAATTCCTCAGCTGGGAGGGAATAGACTACCGGACCGGCGAGCAGCTTTCGGAGCACAGTTCGTTCCGCATAGGCGGGCCGGCGGATCTTTTCGCCATGCCGGCGCACAGCTACGACGTCGTAAAACTCGTCGATTACTGCAGGAGCAGGCAGATAAGATTTTTCGCGGTCGGGCGCGGCTCGAATCTTCTGTTTGACGACAGGGGCTTCCGGGGAGTTGTCATTTCGCTTGCAATGATCGACGGCATAGAGAGAATGGGCGACGGGACGGATATTGAATGCGGGTGCGGTACATATCTCGGCAAAGCCTGCGCATACGCGCGCGACAACGGGCTTAGCGGAATGGAGAGACTTTTCGGCATTCCCGGATCCGTCGGAGGAGCCGTGTATATGAACGCGGGAGCATACGGCGGAGAGATCGGCGACGTGTGCGTCTCGGTGGAGGCGCTCGACAGCGACGGGAACACGGTCGTTTTCGACAGGGAAAAATGCGGCTTCGGATACCGGAGATCCGTATTCATGTCCGGAGATTACATAATTCTGTCGGCTCATTTCGATCTGAAATACGGGGACAAGGCGGAGATAGGCGCGGAGATGACGCGCGTCGTGGAACAGCGCAGCCTGAGGCAGCCGCTGAATTATCCGTCAGCCGGAAGCGCTTTCAAAAGGCCGGAGGGAGACTACGCGTCAAGGCTGATTGACATCTGCGGACTTAAAGGTCTGAGAGTCGGCGGCGCGCAGGTCTCGGAAAAACACGCCGGATTTATCATAAACAGAGGCGGGGCGACCTCCCGCGACGTTCTCGAGCTTATCGAAAGGGTGCGGAACGAGGTGCTGCGGCAGACGGGCATTGCGCTTGAGCCGGAAGTGGAATACTTAAGAGAAAAATAAAATTTCGGAGGGGAAAACAGTGGAAATCGTCATCGTCACCGGGATGTCCGGTTCGGGAAAAACGAGAGCGTCCATGATACTGGAGGACGCGGGATATTACTGTATCAGCAATCTTCCCTCGACAATGCTTCTGCAGTTCGTGAACATTTATTCGTCCGCGGAGCGGCATTCCGAAAAGGTGGCTTTCATCATCGACGTGAGGAGCGAGGAGAATTTCCCGCGTCTCAGCGACGAGACAGACAGGCTGCGCGTGCAGGGCTACTCTGTCAAACTGATCTTTCTTGACTGCGACATAAGGGTGCTTGTGAACAGATACAAGGAAACGAGGCGCATCCATCCTCTCGTCACGGTGCGGAATCTGACGACCGTGGAGGCGCTCGAGCTTGAAAAAAGCCTGCTTGCCCCCCTTCGCGAAAAAGCCGATTACGTTATCGACACATCAACCCTTACCGTTCCTCAGCTGAAGGACAATCTGATCGCCCTGCTGAGTTCCGCGAGGGTGGACAGCATTGTCGTAACATGCCTTTCGTTCGGATACAAGTACGGAATACCCGCGGAGGCCGATCTGATCTACGACGTCAGATGCTTTCCGAATCCCTTCTACATTCCCGAGCTGAAGAATCTCACCGGACTTGACGAGGGCGTGAGAAGCTACGTCTTTTCGTCCGAACCTCCGAGGCAGTTTCTGAACAAGCTTACGGATATGATAGATTTTCTCATACCTCTGTACATCAAGGAGGGCAAAAGTCAGCTCACAGTGGCTGTCGGCTGTACCGGCGGCAAGCACCGCTCCGTCGCCATGACCGAAGCGCTGGCAAACCATCTGCGCGATTACGGCATGAACGTGATCACGGTACACAGGGACATCGAGAAAAAATTCAACGGTGACAGGTGATGTCCGGATTTTCCGCTGACGTGAAGGAGGAGATACTTTCCTCCAGACTGAAAAACAGATGCTGCCGCAAGGCAATGCTGGACGGGATGCTGTTCGGCGGACTGAGACCTGAGCACGTGGTTGCGGCCGCAAAGCTCTCCGAGGAATTCAGGGACTTGCCGGGAGGTATTGAATCGCCCGGAAAATGCGCTCAGTGCGGATGGGCGTTTATACGCGGACTGTTCCTTTCATGCGGAACCGTCTCAGACCCGTCGAGCGCGTATCATTTCGAACTGGCGGCGGGCGACGCCGAACGCGCGGAATACGTATGCGGTCTGCTGTCGGATTATGGCTATACGCCTGGAACCGTTGACAGGAAAAACGGGCAGTACGGCGTATATTTCAAGGACAGCGAGCAGGTCTTCGACATACTCAATCATATCGGCGCGCCTAAATCGGCGTTCCGGATCATCGACGCGAAGATATACAGGGAGCTCCGCAACAACGCAAACCGCGTCTCAAACTGTGAGCTTGCAAACATAAGCAAGACGGTCAGGGCGTCGGAGGGTCAGCTCAGGGCGATCGACGCCATTATCGGTTCCGGACGGGTAAACGAGTTGCCGGAGGAGCTTAAGGCGACTCTTGACCTGCGCGCCGCCTTTCCCGATCTGTCTCTGTCGGAGCTGGCCGAAAAGCACAGTCCTCCGCTTACGAGATCGGGGCTCAATCACAGACTTAAAAGAATTGTTGAATTTTCAAAGAAATGCAAGTAGAGAAAAACACGGATTTTGTCCATCTCCATCTGCACAGCGAATACAGCCTGCTTGACGGGGCGTGCAGAATAGAGGAAATACCGAAAAAGGCCCGGCAGCTCGGGCAGAGCGCCGTCGCCGTAACCGACCACGGCGTCATGTACGGTTGCGTGGCGTTTTACGAGGCTTGCATTCGCGAGGGCGTGAAGCCCATCATCGGCTGTGAAATGTACGTTTCGCGCGGCAGGATGGATGAGGCCGGGGAACACGACCATCTCGTTCTGCTTGTAAAAAACGAAACGGGATACAGAAATCTGATTTACATGCTGTCAAAGGCGCACACCGAGGGTTTTTACAGAAAACCGAGGATCGACGACGCGCTTCTTGCCGAAAGGCACGAGGGACTTATATGCCTGTCGGCGTGCATGTCGGGGAAAATACCGCGCCTGATCGCCGCCGGCAGGTACAGGGAGGCCGCGGAATATGCAAAACACCTTGACAGTGTATTCGGAAGGGACAGTTTCTACCTCGAGCTGCAGGATCAGGGGCTTGATGGACAGAAAATGATAAACGAATGCCTTACGGGCATCTCGCTCAATACAGGCATTCCCGTCGTGGCGACGAACGACGTTCACTATCTGGAACGGGAAGACGCGGAGACGCAGGCGGTCATGATGTGCATTCAGACCGGAAGCGTGCTTGACGGCGGCCGCCCCGCAGGGTTTGAAACCGACGGCTTTTACATGAAAAGCGGAGAGGAAATGGGAAAAGCGTTCGGCTCGTTTCCCGGAGCCGTGGAAAACAGCGTCAGGATTGCCGGCATGTGCTGTTTTGATTTCAGCTTCGGCAGGACCGTTCTGCCGACATTCACTCCGCCGGACGGGCTAAGCGCCGACAAATATCTCCGCCGGCTGACCGAAGAGGGCCTTGACTGCAGAGTTTCCGGCCGGGACATAGTGTTTTCCGAAACCCACCCCGAAGACGAATACCGCGCAAGGATAGAATACGAGCTGCTTGTCATCTCATCCATGGGCTACTCGTCCTACTTTCTGATAGTCGCCGATTTTGTGAACTACGCCAAGGGAGCGAAGATCCCTACGGGCCCCGGAAGGGGTTCGGGCGCCGGCAGCCTCGTGGCCTATCTCATAGGAATAACCGAGGTCGATCCCGTGGCCTACGGCCTGCTGTTCGAGGCGTTTCTCAACAGAGAGCGCGTCAGCATGCCCGACTTTGACATAGATTTCGGAGACAGGCGGCGTGACGAGGTGATAAAGTACGTTGCCGAAAAATACGGCGCGGAGAGGGTCGCGCAGATCACTACTTTCGGGACGCTCTCGATGCGCGCCGCCATCAGGGACTGCGGCCGGGTTCTCGGCATGACTTTTGCCCGGACCGACGTTCTGGTAAAGGCTATCCCAGACGGGGCCGATACCATTCGGGAAGCTCTGAAGGGAGAGAAATTCGGCGGTCTTTACGCGAACGACGAAGGCGTGCGCAGACTGGTTGACGTGGCTCTCAAGCTGGAGGGGATGCCGAGAAACGCCTCCACTCACGCGGCCGGCGTCGTCATTACGGAAAGACCCGTGTACGATTACGTTCCGCTGGCAGTGAACGGGGACGTCGTCGTGACCCAGTACGATATGGATACGGTCGCCAGGCTCGGACTCCTCAAGTTCGATTTTCTCGCGCTCAGGTATCTGAGCGTTGAGGACGACACGGTCCGCATGATCAGAAAACGCGACCCGCTGTTTTCCCTGAGAAACATTCCGCTTGACGACGCGGACACGTACGCCCTGATTTCATCCGGAGCGACGGACGGGATCTTCCAGCTTGAATCTCCCGGAATGGCAAAGCTGCTGACAAAGATCAGGCCGAAAAAAATAACCGACGTGATGGTGGCCATCGCTCTGTACAGACCGGGTCCGATGGACTCGATACCAGAATACCTGAAAAACCGCGGCAGGGAGAAGATCGACTATAAGATCGGCTGCCTTGCCGAAATCCTCGACGAGACCTGCGGCTGCATAGTGTATCAGGAGCAGGTGATGGAAATTTTCAGGCGCGTGGCAGGATACACATACGGACGTGCCGACGTCGTAAGACGCGCCATCGCCAAGAAAAAGCCGGGGGTTATCGAAAAGGAACGCGACGGCTTTATGAACGGGGCGGTCAGTCTCGGCTACCGCAGAGAAGACGCCGAGGAGCTTTTCGGCAAAATGGCTGATTTTGCCAACTACGCCTTCAAGAAAAGCCATTCCGCCGCATACGGCATAATATCCTACCGAACCGCCTGGCTTAAAACGCATTATACGGCGATGTATTACTCCGCTCTCCTGACATCCGTAAGGGGAAATATGGAGAAAACCGCGGAATATATCGACGAATGCGGGCGAATGGGAATAAAGATACTGCCTCCCGACATAAACGAAAGCGAGTGCGACTTTTCCGAAAAGGACGGCGCGGTCAGGTTCGGCCTTTCGGCAGTAAAGGGCGTGGGAGGACTGTTTGCCGAGCGCGCGGTCGCCGAAAGGGAGAACGGGCCGTACGCCTCTTTCGCGGATTTTGTGTCCCGCAATCCGGGATGTGAAGCCAACCGCCGTCAGCTTGAAGCGCTCGCAAGGGTCGGGGCGTTCGACGGGCTCGGCGCGGGCCGGGCGCAGATCGTTCATAACCTCGACGGGGTGATAGGCCGTTTCTCTGCCGACATGCGCGGGAAGGTGGACGGACAGATGGGAATGTTCGACGCCGAAAAGCCGGTATTTACATATCCCGACGAAGAGGAAATGACGCTCGCCGAAAAGCTTTCCGCCGAAAAGGAACTGTGCGGAATGTACCTGAGCGGACACTATACGGACGGATACTCGGAACATATCGCCGACATTCCCCATACCGTCCTGTCGTCCGTTCCTGGGCTTGCCGACAAGACGCGCGTCACGGTGTGCGGCACGCTGTGCGATCTTACCGAAAAATACACCAAAACCGGTGAGCTGATGATGTTTGCCTCGATAGAGGACAGGGTCTGCAGCGTCGGGATAGTGATCTTCCCGCGCATTCTTGAGGAATGTAAAGTGTATGTTTCGCCCAATTCCGCCGTGTGCGTGAGCGGCGAGGTGTCAGGCGGTGAAAGGGACCGCAGGATCATTGCAAACAGAATCATCCCGCTTGTCCCGAACGGAAAATACGCGAGAAAACAGCCGGCTGACGTACGGCCCGCCGAAAACGCCGGTGCACGGAAGCCCGGCAGACTGTATGTCCGGCTTCCGTCCCCGGACAGCGCCGAATGGGAGAGATGCCGGGCTCTGGTGAACATTTTTGAGGGGAGAACCCAGACGTTCTTCTTTGACAGTTCGACCGGGAAATATTCCCCGGCCGGAATGGCGGATCCGAGCGGATTCCTGCTGCGCGAGCTTGGCGAAATCGCCGGGAGCGAAAATGTTGTTTTCAGATAATTTCTCCCTTATTCATACGGAGTTAATAATTATGGGTTATAATTTTATTTCTGCGAAAGGAGCGTGAGACGTTTGGAAAGCAGCTTAAAGAACGTCAACTGGAGTGATGAAATGGCAACAGCTGTAAAAACCGGCGGCAAGGCCGGACTGCGCTTTATCGGTTATATATTCAACGTTATCCTGACGCTGTGCCTTGTCGCCGCAATCGCCGGCACCATCGTGGCCATCACTTTTCTGGTTTACGTGCAGAACTATCTTGACACGGGCGTCGACGACTTCGATCTGCTCGTGTCCGACGCAAGCCTGACGACGATGATGGCCTACGTCAGCGAAAACGGCGACATCGTAAAGCTCGAAAACGAAAGGCTCGACACTGCGGAGAACCGCGTCTGGGTCTCGTATGACGACATGAACGATTACGTGCGCGACGCGTTTATCGCCGTTGAGGACAAGAGATTTGAAAAACACAAGGGCGTCGACTGGTACAACACCGCAGGCGCCGCTCTCAGGTTCTTTACCGGTTCGTCGATGCGGGGCGGTTCAACTATTACCCAGCAGCTCATAAAGAACGTGACCGGCGAGGATGCCGCGACAATTCAGCGGAAGGTACAGGAGATCTTCAAGGCGCTGGCTCTTGAAAAAAAATACGACAAGAGCGAAATACTTGAGATGTACCTGAACAACATCTACCTTTCCGAGGGATGCTACGGGGTTGGTGCGGCGGCGTATACTTATTTCGGCAAGGACGTAAAGGATCTGACGCTTATAGAAGCGGCAGCCATTGCCGCCATAACGCAGAATCCGTACTGGTGGGATCCGATGCTTTATCCCGACAGGAACTACGACCGCAGGAACTACGTTATCCAGTGCATGTACGATCAGGGCAGGATAACGAAGGAGGAATACGCCGACGCCTACGGCAGGGAACTTGTGCTGCATACCGGCGAAAAGGAGGAGGCCTCCGCTATTCATTCGTGGTATACAGAGGCCGCGCGCGGCGAGGCGATCCAGCTGCTGATAAACGAATACGGATATACGTCGGTCGCCGCCGAGAAGGCGCTGCTGACCGGCGGGTACACCATCGTCACGGCTTTGAATCCCGAGATACAGGACGTTGTCGAAAAATACTACGAAAGCAGCGGCAGCTTCCCGAACTTCGACTCGTCTCCCGTCCAGCCGGAATCCAGCTTTGTGGTCATAGATCCCGAAAACGGAAACATTATCGCCCTTGTGGGCGCAAGGGGAGAGAAAAAGGCAAATCTTCTGCTGAACTACGCTACGTCGACAAGAAGGCCGGCCGGCTCGTCGTTCAAGCCGATATCCGTCTACGCGCCCGCTCTGGAAAACGGTCTCATCACATACGCGTCGGTCTTTGACGACGCTCCCATCAATTTCGGTACCGAGCGCATCGATCTCGAAACGGGCAAAACGGTTTACTCACAGCCGTCCGGATATCCGTCCAACGCTCCGAAGGGCTACAACGGACTGACGAACATAAACGAAGCCATAAGGGTCTCGAAGAACACCATCGCCTGCCGCGTGCTGCTTGCGTTCGGAGCGGCGAACTCGTTCGATTTTCTGACCAACAGCGTTGGTATCTCCACGCTCGTCGAGAGCATGGTCACCTCGTCGGGCAAGGTTTACTCCGATATAGACATAGCCCCGCTCGCCCTCGGGCAGATGACGTGGGGCGTCACCTTGAAGGAGATGACGTCGGCGTATCAGATATTCGCAAACGGCGGCATTTACAACAAGGAAAGAATCGTGCTGTACATTCTCGATCCCGACGGCAACGTAATTGTTGAAAACGAGAAGGAGAGCAAGATAGTGCTCTCGGCGCAGAACTCGTCGATAATGACGAAAATGCTCCAGAACGTCGTGGCGCTCGGCACCGGAAAATCCATAACCCTTGACAAAAAGAAGACAGGGGCGGTCAACTGCGCGGGCAAAACCGGCACGTCCCAGAACGACCAGGACTACTGGTTTATAGGATATACGCCCTATTACGTCTGCGGAGTCTGGTTCGGCTATTCCATGCCGAGGTCTCTCGCGAACAGTAAGTTCACTGCGTCCAACACAACGCTCGCGGCGTGGGACAGCATCATGACCGAGATAACGCGAAAATACGTCGACGCCGACGCGGCGGGCACCGAAAAACTGAAGACCTTCTCGCTCGCCCCGGGCGTGGTCGCGGCCTCGTTCTGCAAGGATTCGGGGATGCTGATGACGGACGCGTGCAAGGCGGACCCGAGAGGGAACCGCTCCGAAACGGGCTATTTCGTTTCGGGAACAGAGCCCACCGAGTACTGTACGACCCATGTTCTGGTCGATTACTGCGTAGAGGGCAAGGGAATAGCGACCGATGCCTGCCGTCATGCCGGAGCGACCATAAAGAAATACGGTCTGCTTAACGTGAGCCGCTCGTTCCCCTACGACATAGTCGTCAAGGACGCGCCGTACACGATGCAGGTGCTGACCACGAATTACAGTTTTGAGGGTCTGACCGCTTCGCTGCCGTATTACGCGAATCTTCTGAAGTCCGGTTTCTATGCGGGCCATTCGTACAACAAAAACACAACGACGGTGTTCAACCACGTCTGCCTGAAGCACAACGACGTCAGCGCAGCGGTACCCGGCGAATAAAAAGCAAAAACCGTCGGAAAGACGGTTTTTGCTTGCTTAGAGAAAAAAGGATTTATGCAGGTCGTATCATGGGGAAATATGACGGGGTGCTTATATGCTCCGATTTCGACGGCACGCTCGCCTGGCAGACAAAGGTCGGGCGCGATAATGCGGAGGCAATCAGATTCTTTCAGGAAAACGGGGGAAAATTCACCATTGTATCGGGAAGGTATCCGAAGTCCGTAATCGAATTTTGCGGCGAAGCGGTTCGACCGAATGCGTATATCTGCGGGATGAACGGTGTCTGCATTGCCGAACCGGTAACGGGCATCCCCGTATATGAAAGCTTTCTGGACTCGTTCGCGTACGCTTTTTGCCGTAAGGTCGTGTCGGCGTTTCCGCAGATCAGGACTCTTTGTTTGCATACGGACAGGGGAGAAATATGCATAAACGCCGAAAACGGTGTTCCGGGCTCGGCGCCCGAGAGTGATTTTTCCGGAATTTACAAGTGCCTGTTTATTGTTGATGAGGCCGACAGCGATCAGGTCAGTACGGGTATTGCCGCTATGACAGACGGTCTTTACACCCCGTCGCGCAGCTGGATAAACGGGATAGAATTTCAGAGGCTCGGCGAGGACAAGGGCTCGGCGCTTATGTATCTTAAAAGCAGGCTGAACGCGGACGTGACCTACGGCGTCGGGGATTATGAAAACGATATTCCGCTTATTGAGGCGGCAGACGTGGGATGCGCGGTCGGAAACGCCGTCGGACTGCTCAGGGCGGCGGCTGACCGCGTTCTGCCGGATTGCCGTGACGGGGCGATTGCCGAACTGATTTACTCGATATAGTTTTGCGGCAGATTTATTGCCGCTATTCATCAAAAGAAAATCCGGACTCTGCCTTCAAAGACGGCGGCGTCCGGATTTTTTCTTATGTGGTGTGCGGTCGTTTCAGATCGGCTTGGGGTAAAAACCGACTTTTCAGCACTACTGTATCAATCTTTGAAATCTTTCATTGCTGTGTAGAAAAATGAATTCCTCTTGGTTCAGATACTCTTTAAACTCATCGCTCATCCGTGTTCCTTGATTACCGATCCATTCGCGGGTATCTTCTTCAACCATACAAAGGTGCGGAACGGTATATTTGTAAATACCGGGCGCGTCGAAAAGAATTTTATCATAATCTCTTGAATAGCTTTTCATTTCTTCGAGCAGAGTAAGGATTGTTTCTATGTCCCCCCCTGTTTTAATTGCATGGTTGACTGCACTTCGATTGCTGTAGTACAGACGGTGACTGTATTCAAGATAATTTCCGTCGGGGATCATCACTTGAATCAGTTTGTGAATGAGGTCAGTGAAATTCCCGTTAGGCATGAGCGACAGTTCCAAAAGTATCCCTTGAAAATTATTATTCAACCGGTTTTGTTTATAACGCAGGAGCTCATCGCCCTCAAGGACGTTTTCCATAACACCGTCTCGCGTGATCGCAGCACGTTCGGGAAGCATTTCCGCATAACGTCTTGCTTCATCCTTCCTGCCGCGCCAGCCGAGCAGTTGAGTGATCCCTATGATCGCATTACCGCGTAAAAGTTCATCACC
>JAEEGL014609447.1_pt1 | contig 49837 bp, 33 predicted proteins | sample 9134231 | NCBI WGS metagenome assembly JAEEGL01 (sample SAMN16246548, study PRJNA631951) | gut metagenome | biome: gut microbiome; feature: rumen; material: fiber-attached | host: Bos | place: Iran: Karaj | collected 2018-10 | reverse complement strand
GTTCTTATAGGTGTTCCAGATGATGGTCTCCGAGGTGGGGCGGATAATCAGCTCTTCCTCCAGCTTGGCGGCGGGGTCTACCACCACGCCACTCTTGTCGTCGGTAGCCTTCAGACGGTAGTGGGTCACCACGGCGCACTCCTTGGCGAAGCCCTCCACATGCTCGGCCTCACGGCTAAGGAACGACTTCGGGATGAGTAGGGGGAAGTAAGCGTTCTGAACGCCTGTCTCCTTGAACATGCGGTCAAGCTCATGCTGCATCTTCTCCCAGATGGCATAGCCATAGGGCTTGATTACCATACATCCGCGCACGGCCGATTGCTCGGCGAGGTCGGCTTTCACTACCAGGTCGTTGTACCATTGCGAGTAGTTATCGCCCTGTTTTGTCAAATCTTTCAGTTCTTTTGCCATTGTTTTTTCTTTGTTTTTTTGCAATTTGGCTGCAAAGGTACGAATAAGTGAGCAAAAAACCAAATTTATTTGGGTTTTTTCGAGCGAAAGTACCTTCGAGCAACGCTCAAAGGTGATTTCATGCTTACATTCCATATGGTGATATTTTGGGGTTCATCGGCCGATGAGCCCTATCTTAATTTTTGGCCAATATGCATGCACGAGACGGGCGAAGTCGTTAAAGCAAGTTAAAGAGACGATTTTTTGTTACATAAAATGGAGGGAATCCGAATTAATTTGTATCTTTGCAGCGTGAAATTTCATGTTTAACAACTTAATTTTAATAAGAACGATTATGAAACAGATGAAAGTAGCAGTCCTGACGCTTTGCGCAGGCATGGTAATGGCAGGTTGTAATAATTTGGCCAAGGGCACGGCAATTGGTGCTGCCGGTGGCGCAGTGCTGGGTGCTGTTGTAGGTAAAATCGCTGGTAACACCGCTGTTGGTGCTGCTGTTGGTACCGCTGTTGGCGCAGGTACAGGTGCCCTTATCGGCAAGCACATGGACAAGGTGAAGGCCCAGGCCGAAGCCGTTCAGAACGCACAGGTTGAGAGCGTCACCGACGCCAATGGCCTGCAGGCCGTGAAGGTGACCTTCGACTCAGGTATCCTCTTCACCACGGGTAGCTCCACGCTGAGCCAGACCGCCAAGAACTCACTGAGCAACTTCGCCAATGTGCTGAAGACCAACACCGACTGTGACGTGGCCGTCCAGGGTTACACCGACAATGCCGGCTGGAAGAACAGCACCGCCGAGCAGAGCGCCCAGAAGAACCTGAACCTCTCACAGCAGCGCGCTCAGGCCGTGACCAACTACCTGCAGTCGCTGGGCGTGAGCCCCAGCCAGATCCGCTCGACCACTGGCTACGGTGAGGCTAACCCCGTTGCCGACAACTCGACGGCAGCTGGTAAGGCTCAGAACCGCCGCGTGGAGGTCTACATGTACGCTTCGCAGGCCATGATCCAGGCTGCTGAGGCTGGCACACTGCAGTAATAGTAAAAAGGTAAAGAAGCATACCTTGAAACTTATTTGGAAATTTGTAAAGAGAATCGTGGTGGCGTTCTTCGCCTCCACGATTCTTGCTGTAGTGGCTTATCGGTTTGTGCCAGTCTACTACACCCCCTTGATGTTCATCCGCCTGGCACAGCAGGCCGACGGCTGGCGGCTTAACCACCACTGGGTGCCTCTCAGCGACATCTCACCGCAGTTGCCATTGGCGGTGATGGCCAGCGAGGACGCCAAGTTCCCCGAACACCATGGCTTCGACTTCGAAGCCATTGAGCAGGCTGCCAAGCGCAATCGTGAGCACCCCGAGAAGAACCGCTTGGGTGCCTCGACCATCTCGCAACAGACGGCGAAGAACGTGTTCCTATGGCCTGGCCGCTCTTGGGTGCGCAAGGGCCTTGAGGCCTACTTTACCGTGCTCATCGAACTATGCTGGTCGAAGCAACGCATCATGGAGGTCTATCTCAACAGCATCGAGATGGGCGATGGCATCTACGGTGCCGAGGCGGTGGCCCGTGCGCATTTCGGCTGTTCGGCACGCGAGCTAACCGCTGATCAGTGCGCCCTCATTGCAGCCACGCTGCCCAATCCCCGCCGTTTCAACTCTGCCAGTCCCAGCAAATACATGAAAAAGCGCCAGCGACAAATTCGGCGCGGCATGCGACTCGTCAAGCCTTTGCCTTGATTGAGGATGTTAGGACTGCCAAAAAGCCATACTTTCGGGTGCTAAATGCGGCACTTTTGGGTGCAAAATGCGGCACTTTCGGCGCTAAATGTCGTGATTTTGGCGCTAAATGCCCTACTTTTGAGTGTTTATTGCTATGTTTTGAGTACAAGACTTACAACGTGCTAATCAGTAAGTTTTCGTTGCCAAGTTCCTTATATACAGCGTGTTAGATGCGGTTTGCGATTTTTGAGCGGCCTACTTTCGATTGTTCATCTTTGCCATTTATGAAGGATATGAAGGATAGAATACTAACACGAATAAGGAAAAAAATGATCTATAGAGACAAATAATTCAAGTTTTTGCAAGTTTTTCAAGTCCTGTGAAGCCTGCCCGTAGGGCGTGACAGGGGTAGCCAGCCGTTTTTTATGGCTGGTAACAGGGCTGGGGTAGGTAGCGTGTCGTCCCTTTCTACCAGCTATAAACCCGAATCGGTCGTTAGCACAAGAGGTCTTTGTGGTTATTGCTTCTAATGAACAATTTATGATAAACGACTGACTATTACTACCTTATCACTACGTGGCTTGTCTGCGCATTGTTCTCATAGCTGCTTAAAACTTGAGTACATTTATTGAGTCATAACCTGAAAAACGTCCCAACGTCCCATCGTCCCATCGTCCCATTAAGGAGGTTTCAATAGGAGAATCTTGAAGATTATAGGGTTACTATATATAATATATAATAATATAATTATATTATTATATATTATATATAGTAAAATTCAATTCCCCCATTTTTCCGCAATATGAAAGTACCTTAATGGGACGATGGGACGTTGGGACGATGGGACAAAATGCATTGATAAGAGAAAAATAAATCCTTAAACAAAAATTAACGTTCTGTGGCTCCTAAAATTTGTGAGTCTCGTTTTTTTTATGTATCTTTGCACCATGATATGAATATTAACTAAAACTATAGGCATTATGAAACGATCGCTTTTCCTTTTAATAGTGGGCTTGCTCACCTGTTTGGCAGGCTTGGCTAAGAACGAGATGCTCATCGCGCCCGATGCAGCCTCCGACATACAGATTGACGCTACGCACTTCCCTGACGCCAATTTCCGCCAGTGGGTTAGCGAGAACTGCGACACCGATGGCAACGGTGCGCTCAGCGAGAGTGAGCTGGCGAAGACACTCATCAATGTGCAGAACCAAAGCATTGCCAACCTGAAGGGTATTGAGTACTTCACGGCGGTGAAGAACCTGAACTGTTCCCAAAACCAGCTGACAGCGCTTGACGTGACGAAGAACACGGCGCTGACTTCCCTGCGCTGTTCCCAGAACCAGCTGACATCGCTGGACCTCTCGAAAAACACGGCGCTGACTGACCTGCGCTGTTACCAAAACCAGCTGACTGCCCTTGACGTGTCTGCCAACACATCGCTGGCCACCATCTACTGCTACCAAAACCGCATCCGTGGCATGGCCATGAGCAACTTCATTGCCAGCCTGCCCACGGTGAGCAGTGGTGAGCTGCGCCCCTTCAACAACATTGAGGGTGCCGACGAGCAGAACACCTACACAACGGCCGACGTCTTGGCAGCTATCGACAAGCATTGGAAAGTGGTGGACCCCAACGCCCAACCGCTCATCCTCTTCATCGACGCTGACAATATCCCCGACGCTGCTTTCCGTGGCTACATCAGTGAGTACGTCGACAGGAACGGCGACGGCATTCTCTCGATCGACGAGGCCGACGTCATCACAGAGATGGACATCAGTGGTCTCGGCATTGCCGACCTTACGGGCATCAACCGCTTCAACAACCTGGAGCACCTTGACTTCTCGCACAATAGCATCAGTAGCTATTCCATACTTTCAAAATCTAAACTGACGACCCTCATCTGCAATGACAATCAGCTAACGACGCTGAACCTCCGTGGCTCGAATCTCACCACCATCAGATGCTACAACAACCAGCTTGCCTCCAACGGCATGAACAGCCTGATAACCACGCTGCATGATGCATCCACCGAGTGCACGCTCGTGGCCTACTGCACCGTGGGCAACAGCGAAGGCAACGTGAAACCCACCGATACCAATGTGGCCAAAGCCAACAGCAAGAACTGGCACGTCTACACCTTTGACGGCATTGCCGACCATGAGCTGTTCTCGAGCAACATCCTCCTCGACAAGAACAACTTCCCCAGCGCCAATTTCCTGATTTGCGTTCGCGACCTCGTCGACACCAACAAGGACGGCTCGCTCAGTGAGGAAGAGCGCCTTGCCGTCACTGAGCTCAGAGTCCAGGCGCGCGGCATCACCAGCATCAAGGGCATCGAGTTCTTCCCCAACCTCACCTTGCTGGACTGCTCCTACAACCAGCTGACTGAGATCGACCTGTCGAGGAACACCCGCCTGCAGACACTCTATTGCCAGTGGAACCAGCTTACCGGCCTCGACCTCTCTTATAATCCCGGCATCAACGACGTCAGCTGCTACGGAAACAAGATCTACTCCAGGAGTATGGACGACCTGCTCTATTACCTGCCAACGGCCAGTGCTGACGGGGGCCGCATCATTATCAAGGACACCCAAAGCAGCGACGAGCAGAACAACTTTCCCTCATACGCCTCTATTAGCCTCGCCAACGACAAGAACTGGAAGGTGTACACCCGCACCGACAACGAGGTCACCGAGGTGGAAGTGCTCAAAGACGTGCAGATCAATGCCATGAACTTCCCTGATGAAAACTTCCGCAACTTTGTCAGTGCAAATTTCGATTGGGACGAAAACGGCATACTCAACAACTACGAGCTTCAGAATGTGGACTATATAGCCTGTTCTTCTCTCGAGATTGCCAGCCTCAAGGGCGTGGAGTTTTTCCCAAAACTGACAGAACTCCAATGTCAAAACAACAAGCTGACAACCCTCGACGTTTCGAAGAACAAGTTGCTGAAGGCGCTCAGTGCTAGTTACAACAAACTGACAGCACTCGATGTGACAAACAACAGGGCACTGACGTATTTGTCGTTCTACTCCAACAATCTGACTGCCATCGACCTTTCAAACAATGTGGAACTGACTTATCTCAACTGCGAAAGCAACGATCTCACCACGCTCGACGCGTCGAATAACGTCAAGCTTACCTACCTCAATTGTAATTGGAACAAACTCACATCGGTCAACGTGTTGAACCTTACGGCACTGGAGGAATTCTGCTGTTATGAAAACGAGCTGACCACCCTCGACCTGTCGGACAACAGGGATCTGCAATACCTTGGGTGCAGCTACAACCCGCTGACTGCGCTCGACGTGACGAAAAACAAGAAGCTAGAGCGACTCGGGTGTTATTATTGCGCAATTAGCGACCTGAAGGTGACAGGTTGCCCGTTCTTGTCGTTCATTGAATGTACCCTTAACTCCCTGACCAGCTTGGACGTCTCCGGATGCAGCAGCCTAAACGAGCTATGGTTTGGCGGTAACAACATTTCCGGAACGAACATCGACATACTGGTAGAAAGTTTGCCAAAGGTGGAAGATGGCACCCTCGTCGTAGTGTGTGGAGATTATTACGATAACATCTGCACCGCTTCGCAGATGTTTGAGGCACGAAAGAAGGGATGGAAAGTATGGTCGTCTGACCAGGAATACGACTTATACGACACTTACGTGGGCGCCTTGCCCATCGAAATCAACGAGACCTACTTCCCCGACCCCGTTTTCCGTAGGCTGATTTTCACCGACTACGACCTCGACAAGAACGGCCAGCTAGATGTCGATGATGTAATTGGGGTCTCGACGATGGACGTCAGCAGCTATGGCATCGGCGACCTCACAGGTATCGAGTACTTCTACGTGCTGCAGGAACTCAACTGCTCGAACAACAAGCTTTCCTCGCTCGACATGGCCTACAATGGTGATTTGAAGAAGCTCCAGTGCTACAAGAACCGTTTGCAGGGCGACGCCATGCAGAAGTTCTTCGACGACCTGCACAGGGCAAATTGGACAACCCCCGGGCAGTTAGTGCCATACTATACAGGCAGCGGTGAAAGCAATAGCAAACCCACCAATGCCCAGGTGGCAAAGGCTAACAAGAGAAACTGGGATGTCTATTCCTACGACGGCAATTCGTATACTGAGATGAAGGTCGCCGAGGTCGACATCAACGAAACCAACTTCCCAGATGAGATCTTCAGGACTTACGTCAGCAATAACATTGACAAGGACCACAATGGAAAGCTGACATACAACGAGCTCGATGCGGTCGAAGAGCTGAATGTCGGCTATATGGGCATCATGAGTATGAAGGGCGTGGAATACTTCACCGAGCTGAAGGAACTCTTCTGTCAGAACAACGAACTGACGGCACTCGACGTGTCGGCCAACACGAAGCTCACCAGACTTGCCTGCGGACAAAACAAGATTCAGAGCCTCGATGTGACAAAACTGACCGAGTTGGCCAATTTCCATTGCTCGAACAACCAGCTGACCACGCTCAATGTCACGAAGAACACCAAACTCTGGCGATTCCATTGTGCGAACAATCAGCTCACCAAGCTCGACGTCACGAAGAACATCGCGCTGGATAGTCTCTACTGCAATAGGAACCCGTTGGGAACACTCGACGTGTCGCAAAACAAGGTCATGAGATACCTCAGCTGTTTTGATTCTCAACTGACCTCGCTTGACGTGACGAAGAACACAGCGCTGGAGATTCTTGTTTGTGATTACAACAAGCTGACTACACTTGACGTGACGAAGAATACGGCACTGAAGAACCTCGTTTGTTATAACAACCAGCTGACCTCGCTTGACGTGACGAAGAACACAGCACTGGAGCACATTTCATGTTCTAACAACCTGCTGAACACACTTGACGTGACGAAGAACACAGCACTGAAAGGTTTGGATTGTAGCTCCAACCAGCTGACCACGCTTGACGTGACGAAGAACACGGCACTAGAGTCCCTTTATTGTGGCTCCAACCAGCTGACCTCGCTTGACGTGACGAAGAACACAGCGCTGGAGTACATTTCATGTTCTAACAACCAGCTGACCACGCTTGACGTGACGAAGAACACAGCGCTGGTGCAACTTTTTTGTTCTTCTAACCAGCTGACCTCGCTTGACGTGACGAAGAACACAGCGCTGGAGTACCTTTATTGTTATTCTAACCAGCTGAACTCGCTTGACGTGACGAAGAACACAGCGCTGGAGTTTCTTTCATGTTTTTCCAATAAGCTGACCACACTCGATCTTTCGAATAACAAGGAATTGTTAGGCATGACATGCTATAATAACCACATTCGCGGAGCCGGTATGGACAACATGCTGCAAAGCCTCTACACCCCAACAAAAGAGCGCAGCTACATTATATACCTGATGAACGAAACCGAGGGATCGAATGAGCAGAACTTCTGCACCAAGGCACAGGTGGAGATAGCCAACAATAAGAACTGGGTGTTGGCGACAACCTATGATAACTGCTCTTCTTGGTATTTTTACTTTGGCGCCGATTTGATCGGTGACGTGAACGGCGATGGCACGGTAGGCATCGGCGACATCGTGGCCATCACGAATGTCATGGCAGGCATCGAGACCGATCCAGACGTGGTGAGCCGTGCCAACGTCAACGGTGACGAGTCGGTAGGTATCGGCGACATCGTGGCCATCACCAATATCATGGCGGGAATTGAGGATTGAGAATTGAGAATTATAAATACATTTTTTCCTTAAAAAGTTTGGGCGTTTGACGATTATTTTGTATCTTTGCACCAAATTCGGATAAATACTAAAACGACAACCTATCATTACTAATAACTTAAACCCCAAATTATGGATAGTAACAAGGAACTGATTGCCCAGTGCGAGGCAATTGCAAAACAGTGGCTTGCTCCGGCCTTTGACGAGGAGACACGTAAGGAAGTACAGGCAATGCTCGATGCTGAGGACAAAACGGCGCTCATCGACGCCTTCTACCAGAACCTGGAGTTCGGCACGGGTGGCCTGCGCGGCATCATGGGTGCCGGCACCAACCGCATGAACAAGTACATCGTGGGCATGGCCACACAGGGCTTCGCCAACTACGTCAACAAGGCTTTCCCCAACATTCAGCCCGCCGTGGTCGTAGGTCACGACTGCCGCAACAACGGCCGCATGTTCGCCGAGACCGTCGCCGACATCTTCTCGGCTAACGGCATCAAGGTGTACCTCTTCGAGAGCCTTCGCCCGACGCCTGAGATTTCGTTCGCCATTCGCCAACTGGGTTGCCAGGCCGGTGTGAACGTCACCGCTTCGCACAACCCCCGCGAGTATAACGGTTACAAGGCCTACTGGGATGACGGTGCGCAGGTGCTGGCTCCCCACGACAAGGGCATCATCGACGAGGTGAACAAGGTGAAGATCGAGGATGTGAAGTTCGAGGGCAACAAGGACCTCATCATCCCCATTGGCGGTGAGATGGACTGGGACTACATCCAGGCTGTCAAGGAGGCCATGGTCGACCAGGACGTCATCCTGCGCCAGAAGGACCTGAACATCGTCTACTCGCCCATGCACGGCACGGGCCGCGTCATCATTCCGATGGCCCTGCGCTCATGGGGCTTCCAGAACATTCACGTCGTGCCCGAGCAGATGGTTATCGACGGCAACTTCCCCACCGTTGTCAGCCCCAATCCCGAGAATGCTGAGGCTATGACCCTCGGCATGAAGCTGGGAACGAAACTCAACGCCGACCTGGTCATCGCCAGCGACCCCGATGCCGACCGTCTCGCCATCGTCTGCCGCAACGCCAAGGGCGAGAGGGAGATCCTGAACGGCAACCAGACGTGCATGATGTTCTGCTGGTATATCATCGCTAACAAGAAGAAGCTCGGACAGCTGAAGGGCAACGAGTTCCTCGTCAAGACCATCGTCACCACCGAGGTCATCGCCAAGATTGCCGAGAAGAACGGCGTGGAGCTGCGCGACTGCTACACGGGCTTCAAGTGGATCGCCAACGAGATTCGCATCTCGGAGGGTAAGCAGAAGTATATTGGTGGCGGCGAAGAGTCGTTCGGATTCCTGCCGTTCGACAAGGTGCGCGACAAGGATTCACCAGCCAGCATCTGCCTCATCTGCGAGATTGCAGCATGGGCTCGCGACAACGGCAAGACGCTCTACGACCTGTTGATGGACATCTATGCCGAGTATGGCTTCTCACGCGAGGTGACCGTCAACGTGGTGCGTCCCGGCAAGACGGGTGCCGACGAGATTAAGCAGATGATGACCGACTTCCGCGCCAACCCGCCGCAGGAGCTTGGCGGCTCGAAGGTCTGCCTCTGGAAGGACTACAAGACGCTCGAGGCCAAGAAGGCCGATGGTACGGTGGAGAAGCTTAACATGCCCGACACCTCGAACGTGCTCCAGTGGTTCTGCGAGGACGGCACCAAGGTGAGTGTGCGTCCCAGTGGCACTGAGCCGAAGATTAAGTTCTACATTGAGGTGAAGGACGCAACATTCAAATGTGCAGGCTGTTATGAGCGCTGCATGAAGGGCGCCGAGGAGAAGATCGAGGCCATCAAGAAGAGCTTGGGACTGTAGGAAGAATAAAAAGATAAAAAAACAAAAGAATTAACAAGGGGGCTGCGTGCCGTATTGGGGCGCGCGGCCCTTACACCAATTTATAGGCAAGAGCGGTTACCGGACACGCCATGCCTGATAATTAATTGCGACAAACTACTCACCCCCATGTATATCATTAAGGTACACGTGCGCAAGCACCTGTTGACCTTTCTGCTGACGGTAATGGCCGCGCTGAAATGCAGCGCGACGGTTTCGGCTGACGTTCCTGCAAGCTCAGCGTTCCATCAATGGTGCAGCCGCCAGACAACGGCAGAGCTGACCAGACTGGGCACCCACTACCTAAAGGAGACCGGACAGCCAGACAGCGCCATCGTGTGCTACAGCATCGTGGTGGCGCGCTATGCCGGACAGACACCGCCGCAGGCAGTGCGCGAGAACTGTGTGCTGTCTCTGTTCAACATCGGCTACATCTACATGTTCCACTACTACGACTACCGCAAGGCATACGCCTACATGCTGCGGTCGGAAGAGCTGGGCGAGCAGTTCGGCAGCCGCTATCTGCCCTACATCTACCTAGGGCTGGCCAATCTGGAGATAGAGCAGCAGGCCAATAACCAAGGCGATGTCAACGGCATGGAGGCTGTGAAAAAGTTTCGTAAGGCCATGGATGCCGCTGCCGGACAGGAGGCCTGGGACCTGCTGTCAGGCGCCTTCTGTGCCCTGGTGAGCCTTGTCATGGAGAACGATTCGGTGCAAGTGGCAGTGCCCGACGTGGCCCGCTACCGCAGTATGAACGTGCCCGACACGGTGCCTATGGCGCGCTACACCAGTTTGCTGTGCGATGCCATCGACCATCTCTTAGCCAACGACCATGCAGCAGCCTATGCAGCTCTTGACCAAGCAGTAGCCCACATTGACCGCGAGAACATTCAGGCAGCCCGTTTCGAGCTGATGGCACGTTACTACCAAGTGCGGCTCTTGGCTGCCGACGGGCACTACGACAAGGCATTGCCTATGCTGCGCGAGCAGATAGCCCGCTCCCGTGAACTGGAGATGTGGGACTCCATGTTGCTGCGCCAACGTGCCTTAGTGGAACTCCTTAAGAAAAGCGGTCAGGAGGAGACCGCCCGCATGGAAGAGCTGAGCTACCTGCAGCAGTCAGACTCCTTTGAACTCCTGTCGCAGGTGGGAAGCATGGGCGAGGAGCGCTTCCTGCTGGACCTGGAGAAGAGCAACGAGCACATGCTCCACATTGAGCAGCAGCGGCGCATGAACCTGACGCTGGCCGTGGCCGCTGTCGTGGTGGCGCTGCTGTTGGGGCTGCTTGTATGGATTGTCTGGCGCAAGAACCGCATGCTGCGCCGTAAGAACGAACAGCTTTACCGAAAGACAGAGCAGCTGCTGCGACACCCTGTCAGCGAGCCAGCGGTCACTATCGTCGCTGCGAGCGAGCCTGTTGCCGCTCCCACCGCCGTCAGCGAGCCGTCTGCCGACGAATCCGAACAGAAGTATCAGCGCAGTCGTCTTTCTGCAACCGACAAGGCACAGCTCGTAAAACGCATAGGCGCAGTCATGGAACAGACGGTCGAAATCTGCCAGAACGACTTTTCGCTGCAGCGGTTGGCCGAACTCACCAACGAATCGAAGGAGCGTGTGTCGCAGGTCATCAATGAGTGCTACGGCAAGAACTTCAACCAGCTGCTGGCAGAATACCGCATCCGTGAGGCCTGCCGTCGTCTGACCGACAGCGAGCACTATGGCGGATACACCATCGAGGCCATCGGCGAGAGCCTGGGCTACCGCAGTCGCAGCAACTTTGCCGCCGTCTTCCGCCGCGAGACAGGACTGCAGCCTTCGGAATACCAGCGCATAGCGCGGCAGCGCAGCGTGTAGTCCGCAGGGGCAAAACCCCGTAAATAAGCCTTTTTTTTGAACTAAATCATCATTTCGTTCATCCTTTCGGGCCTTTTTCGCCCATATACGCTGAAGACGCTGTACCTTTGCAGCGTCTTTTATTTTTATTTACCAAATTAAACACAAAAGCGTATGAGAAAGATTACTCTGCTCGCAGTGGCCGCACTCTTTGGCGCCACCACTTCGTTTGCTCAGGCAAACCTTCGTGAACAACTGAACGCCCGACAGGGTCTCAAGATGAACCACCCCACCAGCCAGCGCGATGCTACCATGCAGCAGCGCCAGCAGCTGATGCAGACCCAGACGGTGGCTGCCAAGACCAAGGCCCCGCGCCGCGCAGGCATCGAAGAGCAGCCCGAGGGCACGGCCTATGAGCTCTTCGCCAGCTACAGCGGCCTGTTCTACAACTGGCTCTACGGCTGGACCGACGCCACGACCGACGCCGGCAAGATGACCATCGTCGAGGGTACCGACGGCAACATCTACATCCAGGGTCTGACGCCCAATGCCGGGCTCGACGTCTATTACTGGGTGAAGGCCGAGCGGGCCGAGGGCGACACCGTCGTCATCCGCCAGCAGCCCACGGGCTACTATGTCTATGGCGGCGTCCATGAGTACGAGATCGCCCGCATTGCCTATGAGTACGACGAGGCTACCGAGGCCGAGAACATCCACCGTGCCGACAATCCCGACATCAAGATGCTCTACAAGGGCAACGGCGTGCTGGAGAACATCGACGAGATGAAGGCCGAGGCCGGCGACGTGCCTCCTTACATCTATGGCTCGGTCTACTGGTACGAGGCTGAGGAGGGCGACGACAACGAGAGTGGCTACTACACCAACAACGAGTACTACTGGAACCTGTCGACCAAGATCAACGACGAGAAGTACTTCGAGCCGTCGGCCGATGCCACCATCGAGCAGATGATGGTGACCTATAAAAACGTGAACAGTCTGAGCTCGCAGATGATTGACGTGGCCTTCGAGGACGACGCCGTCTACCTGAAGCTCTACACCCGCACGCCGGGCTGGGTGAAAGGCCGCATCGAGGGCGACAAGGTGGTGGTCGACAACCAGCAGTATCTGGGCTACGACGAGTACTACGGCACCTACGAGTGGGCCCACACCGCCACGGTGGAAACACTCCTCGACGAGTCCGATCCCGAGAACCCCAGCTACTATGACTACGGCACCATCACCGACCAGACCGTCTTCGACTACAACGCTGAGACCAAGGAGATGAGCACCACCGCTGCCATCTACATCGACGGCGAGCGCGACGCCATCTACTACGCCGCCTACTTCAACGAGATCAACATCAAATACTTCGTTGAGACGGCTGCCACGCCTGCCGATCCCGAGATTGACTACTGGTGGGATTATGACGAGAGCTACGAGAGTGCCGAGCTGGACTACTACATCAACGCCACCGGTGTCAACGGCGAGTATCTGCTGCCCGAAAAGCTGTCGTACATGGTCTATGTCGACAATGAGCCCTTCATCTTCGAGACCGCAGAGTATGAGGACCTCGAGGAGGACCTCGAGGAGATTCCCTACGGCACCAGCGTCTACGGCATCAACGCCAACTACCTGCTGCTGTTCTTCCAGCCCGCCGAGAACGTCGGTCTGCAGACCATCTACCGCGGCTGCGATGTTGAAATGCGCTCCAACATCGTTTGGTACAACGTGAACACGGGTGAGACCACCGTCGAGCCTTACGAGAACACCACTGTCGGCATGAAGGGTATCACCGAGCAGCGCACCGGCGACAGCAGCATCTACGACCTGCAGGGCCGCCGCGCCGATGCCAGTGCCCGCGGACTGCTGCTCGTCAGCAAGGACGGCCGCATGGTGAAGGTCGTGCGCAAATAATCTAAACCCAGTAAGCACACAGAAACCATGAGATATATACAGAATTTCTTAATGGCAGCTGCCCTGACGCTTGGCGTTCAGGGCACTGCCTTTGCCCAGCAAGCCGACAATGAGATTGTCTACAGTCTGGGCGACTATGAGCTGGACTACGGCACGGGCGGCAAGAACGCCGAGACCTACGACGTGGCCCTGCGACTGAACGACCCAGCCCTGGTGGGCCTCCAGGTGAAGGCCGTGCGCATCAGTTTTGCTGAGACCGAGCAGCTCAGCAATGCCAGTGCCTGGCTGACGAAGGAGCTGCCCGCCATCAAGTCGTCGAAGGCCGGCGAGCCCGACATCTGCAAGCAGGCTTTTGAGATTTCCACCGATGACGTTGAGGTGGTCTTCAGCGAGCCTTACACCATCACCGCCGACGGTGTCTACGTGGGCTACTCGTTCGATGTGGCCAAGGTGACCGACGAGGCTGTCCGCCCCGTCAAGACCACGAAGTACACCTCGCCAGACGGTTTCTATATCCACACCACCAAGATCTACCGCACGGCATGGCGCTCGCTCTATCCCAACGCCGGACAGTTGGCCATGCAGGTGGTGCTCGCCGGCGAGAAGGTGATGAGCAATGCCGCCTCGGCCGTCTGGGCTCCTGAGCTGAACCTGAAGACGGGCCAGTCGTGGTGGGACGAGTTCGAACTGGTGAACCACGGCAACAAGGGCATCCGCAACGTGGAGTACACCCTGCAGATTGACGGCCAGACTTATACCAACAAGGAGAGCGTCTACGTGAAGAACATCTACGGGCGCTATACCACCGTACCCTTCGAGATGCCTGCCTTGAGCGAGAAGGGCGCCTATCCCTACACCATCACCATTACCAAGGTGAACGGCGAGGAGAACGAGGATGCCTATCCCGCAGTGGAGGGCGTCTGCAACGTCTACAACACGCTGCCCAAGCACCGTTCCGTGGTCGAGGAGTACACCGGCACGTGGTGCGGCTACTGTCCCCGCGGCTTCGTGGGCCTGGAGGAGATGAACCGCCTCTATCCTGACGATTTCATCGGCATCAGCTATCACAATGGCGACCCGATGGAGATCACCTCGCAGTTCCCCAGCGACGTGAACGGATTCCCCGACTGCTGGCTCGACCGTAAGGGGCAGACCGATGCCTTCAGCGGCAACAGCCAGTACGGCACGTTTGGCATCGACCAGGCCTGGCTGCAGGCCTGCAGCGTCTTCGCCCCCGCGGCCGTAGAAGTGGAAAGTGAGTGGACCGACGATGAGACGCTCAAGGCCACAGCCTACGTTACCTTCCCCGTGGAGCGTGCCGACTGCCCCTACGAGCTCAGCTTCGTGCTCTGCCAGGACGGCATGACCGGCACGGAGAGCGACTGGACACAGTCGAACTACTATGCCGGTGAGGAGGGCTGGCCTGAGTCTATGGACCAGTTCACCCAGGGCTCTGGCAGCATCAAGGGCCTCGTCTTCAATGATGTCATCGTCGCCCGTTCGGGCATCGCCGGCATCGAGGGCTCGCTCACGTCACCCATCGTGGCCGACGTGGCCCAGCAGTACAGCTACTCGTTCCGCATGCAGGACGTCGTGAACACGTCGGGGCAGAACATCGTGCAGGACAAGCAGAAGCTGCGCGTCATCGCCCTCGTCATCGACACGCGCGACGGTTCGATTGTCAATGCCAACAAAGCCATGGCCGGACAGTCGTCATTGACAACGGCCATAGACCGTCCCGCCCTGTCGCAGGACGAAGTCGTTACCCGCGTCAGCTACTACGACCTGCAGGGCCGCCGCGTGGTGAAGCCACAGCCGGGTAGCCTCTATGTCAAAGCTGAGACGCTGGCTAACGGACAGACGCGTACTGTCAAGATAAGGCCGTAATATTAGCCTGTGACTAGTCGCATAGTCCAAAGGACATCAAAAAAGGGACTTCGCATCATGTTGGTGGCGGAGCCCTTTTATTATTTCTTCATTTCTCTGTTGTCTCTGTTTTGCGGGTGCAAAAATACGAAAAACGGCGAATTATCGCTATTGTTACTGTTTGTTCTTGACTTACAGGCGACTTACACCTCCTAACCCTGCGGTTTACGCCTTCTTACCCTACGATTTACGTCTTTTAACCCTGCGGTTTACGCCTTCTTACTCTGCGGTTTAGCACAGCGGATTGACGGGGTAGTGATGTAGCATTTTTACTGAGTAGGAAATTGATATTTGCGACCTCCCTGATGAAGCCTCCCCCTCATATCTAGTCCCCCTTATAGGGGGACAGATATAAGAGGGGGGTGAGGCTTCGGAAGGGCGCCGGACTGTTCTTTCACCTTTACTTGATGCCCCTTTGGTTCAGCGCCTGCTGGTAGCGGCGGGCGTTGGCCATGTGCTCGGCCAGGGTACGTGCAAAGTTATGCGTGCCAGAGAAGTCCTCTTTGGCACACATGTAGAGGAAGTCGTGACTGACGGCATTGAGCACGGCGTCAAGCGCAGCGGTACCAGCCACGCGGATGGGCCCCGGCGGCAGTCCGCGATAGCGGTAGGTGTTGTATGGGCTGTCGACAGTGAGGTGCTTGTTGAGAATGCGGCGCAGCGAGAAATCCTGCAGGGCAAACTTCACCGTGGGGTCTGCCTGGAGGAGCATACCCTTCTTCAGTCGGTTGAGGTACATGCCGGCAATCATGGGCTTCTCGCCGTCGTTGGCCGTCTCCTCGTCGATGATGCTTGCGAGGGTAGCCACCTCAACAGGCGTCAGGCCTACGGCTTCAGCCTTCTGCTGCCGCTCCTTTGTCCAGTAAGCGTCGTGCTCACGTTTCATGCGTTCCATCAGTCGGTCGATGCTCATGTTCCAGTAAACCTCGTAGGTATTGGGAATGAACAGGGCGGGTATGGTGGCCGTGGTAAACCCGTGCTGGGCACAGAAGGCGGAGTCCGTCAGGGCCTGTGCGATGGTGGCACTGTCCAGCATCAGCCGCTCTGACAGCAGCTTCGCCATGCGTGGCATGGTGCGGGCAGCAGGCACGGTCAGCATGACAGGCGTCTGCTGTGCATTCTTCAGCTTCTTAAACACGTTGATGGCCGTCTCGCCGGGCTTCAGAACGTAGTGTCCGGTGTGCAGGCGTGTGGCGTATTCGTAATGGTTGGCGAGTGTGCGGAAGGCGCACATGCCGTGGCTTGTGGACATCGTGTCGAGCTTCACATAGACGGAGTCGGCAGTGTCGTCGTTGTCGATGTAGAGCGATTTGTCACTGCCGCCAGCCACGTCATACACTACGACCTCTGGTGGAATCCCGCTGTCGAGGCTCAGGCCACCGACCGTGCCTACCGCATCGGCCAGCATCAGAACGTCCTCGTCCACCGCTTCATCACTCAGAACACTTTCGAGGAACGCATCGACCAGATGATTCAGGACAAGCGCCACCTCGCCGACATGACCGTAGCCAGCGGCGAGAGTTGGATTGGCAAGCTGAGCAACAGCGAACTGAGGGAAATCTTTACTTGACGTACTTCACCTTCAAGGCGTCGCGAGGTTTGGCGGCGGGCTGCTCGTCAGGGTATCCAACGGCGATGATGTAGTTCAGCTTATAGTCGGCAGGGATGTCAAGACGGTCGAGGAAAAACTTGCACTTCTCGTTCGACAGCAGGAAGCGGACAGGCCCTCCCAGACAGCAGGTGCCAAGACCCATCGACTGGGCAGCCAGCATCATGTTCTCACCCAGCAGGCCGGCATCCAGCTCGCCACCGCCATTGACGGGTGTGCAGACACAAATCAGGTTGGGCGCGTTACGGAACATGTTCTTGAAGTCCTTGTCGCGCTTTACCATCTCAGCGTTCTCCTGCTTATAAACCTCTGTCACATCGGCTATCAGCTTCTGGTCTTCCACCACGCGGACGACCCACGGTTGACGGTTCATTCCACTCGGTGCATTGATGCCAGCACGGACAACGACCTCCAGCATCTCGTGTTCCACAGGCTTATCGAGGTACTTGCGTACAGAGCGGCGTGACATGATGTTGCTCAGGACGGGGTTCAGTTCCATGTACACATCGGTTTCAAGATCGCTCATCTGGTCGGTTGGCTCGTAGCGCTTCAGCACACGTCCGTCACGCGAGACAAGGAACTTGGTGAAGTTCCACTTGATGTCAGACTTCTTGTCGTAGTCAGGATCCTGCTTGCGAAGCATCCCGTCCATCATTTTCCCGCGCTGGTCGTTGACATCGAAGCCGCCAAAGCCTTTCTGTGCCTTCAGATAGGTGTAGAGTGGGGACTCGTCGGGGCCGTTGACGTCAATCTTATCAAACTGTGGGAAGTGGATGTCGAAGTTGGCGGTGCAGAACTGGTGAATCTCCTGGATCGTGCCGGGTGCCTGCTGGCCAAACTGGTTGCATGGGAAGTCGAGAATCACTAAACCAGCGCTACCATACTTCTCGTAGAGAGCCTCCAGCTCCTTGTACTGCGGCGTGAAACCACAACGTGTCGCCGTGTTAACAATCAGAAGCACTTTGCCTTTATACGCCTTGAGCGACACGTCCTTGCCCGCATCGTCCTTTACATTGAAATCATAGATACCTTGTGCTGAGGTCGTCAGCACACAAACCATTGCCATAAGGCTGAAAATCAGTTTTCTCATACTAGTCCGTTTTTTTGTTTGAGGTGATTACAATATCTTAATTCAATTTCCTAACTCCTAACTCCTCACTCCTAACTCCTCACTCCTCACAACTCTGCCGACCGTTTCGCTGACATGCTGTATCGCCACCGCTTTGCGCATGGCCTCTTCGAGGGGAATCCCTTCGGGGTTGATACACAACACGTGGGCGAAGCCAGCCCTAAGCAGCTCATCGCGGTCGCTGATGCGGCCTGCAATCAGGCAAACGGGCACCCGCCCTGATTGTTGGAGAATTCCCATAGGCAACTTACCCATCAGTGTCTGGCGGTCGGCTGAGCCTTCGCCCGTGATGACCAAACTGGCATCATTGACAATCGCATTGAAATTGATGGTTTCGAGCAACAGTCGGATACCTGACCTGCGATCAGCATTCAGATATTGCAGGAAGGCGTAACCCAATCCGCCGGCAGCCCCAGCCCCCGGCATCGAAGACCGGTCATAGCCGAAATGCCGCGCAGACACTTCGGCAAACTTCCTGGCTCGTGCGTCCAAAGCGACCACTTCATCAGCCGTTGCACCCTTTTGCGGTGCAAAGACATGGGCGGCACCATTCTCGCCATAAAGCGGATTCTCGACATCAGATGCAATCGTAAACCTTACATGCTTAAGTTCGTCTATATCACTGAATTGTCCTCGTTTTTCAAAAGTATCAATAAGGGCACGGAGCATTCCTATTCCAGCATCGCTCGTGGCACTGCCGCCAAGCCCTACGATGACGTGGCGGGCACCTTTGCACACGGCATCGGCAACCAGCAGGCCAGTCCCATAACTGGTTGTCACCATCGGGTGGCGCTCCTCTTTCCTCAGCAATGTCAGTCCACTGGCTTGGGCAATCTCTATCACGGCCGTTGTGTCCTTCATCAGATATTTTGCCGTCACGGGGCGCATCAACGGATCGCGCACCACCGTCTCAACCATCTTTCCGCCCACAAGGGCTGACGAGAAAGCATCGATGAAGCCCTCGCCACCATCGCTGACTGGCACCTGCACAACCTCTGCATCAGGACGAACACGCCTGACGCTCTCAGCAGCAGCCTGATTCGCCTCGATTGACGTCAGGGAACCTTTGAAAGAATCAATTGCTACGACAACCTTCATAATGGTTGAATACCTAAATAGACTTAATTTTTCGGCAAAGATAATGATTATTGCGGAATTATTGCTACTTTTGCAGCAATAATTAGCATTGTTTATCAACTCTACAACTCCTCACGACAATGAAGCAGGTATTTATTTCTCTTTTAATGATGATGGGAACAATTCATTTACACGCACAGGATCCACAGTTTTGGATTTTCCTTTGTTTTGGACAATCTAACATGGCGGGCTCGGCTCCCATCGAAGCACAGGACTCCATAGTGAGCGAACGCTTTTTGAGCCTGGCAACGACCGACGGTGGCGACGGTCGTGTGATGGGCACATGGCGAAAGGCCATTCCGCCCCTCTGCCGTGCTGACGCCCGACTCAGTCCTGCCGACTATTTCGGGCGGACCCTGCTCGAAATGGTGCCAGAGGATGTGCGCATCGGCATCGTGTCAGTTGCTGTGGAAGGCTGTCCCATTACGTTCTTCGACAAGGATAGGAACGACACCCTTATTGCCAAGGAAGAGCGCGACTGGATGAACAGCATCCTCGACAAGTATGGCCGCGACCCCTATGAGCGGCTGGTGAGCATGGCAAAGATTGCCGCCAAGGATGGTGTCATCAAGGGCATCCTGCTGCATCAGGGTGAGACGGATGCTTACAACGACGATTGGGGAAAGACGGTGAGAAAGATCTACCGTGACCTGCAGCAGGAGCTTCAGTTCGACTCGACGGCAGTCCCCCTGCTTGTTGGCGAGGTGGTGCGCGAGGAGTATGGTGGCATCTGCGCCCACGCTAACCCCACTATCAACGACATTGCCAACCACTATCCGAACACGTACGTCGTGTCGTCGGAGGGCTGCCTGCCTGGTGACGACCACCTTCATTTCAGCTCTGAGGGCTACAGGATTTTGGGACGGCACTACGCCCTGCGCTATCTGGAGGTCACGAAGCCATAAATAACCCACCCCCAACCCCTCCCCAAGGGAGGGGAGTTTGAATAGTTCTTCCGCTGATAATGGCGCAAAACTTCCGCTTCCAGAACTAATCAGAACTCCACCCCCGATTGGCTATGTCGTTGCCTATGAAATAACGAGAAGCGAGGGACGCAGAGCCCCTCGCTTCTCGTTATTGATGGAAACGCGACGTGTGATCAGATGGCGTAGGAGACGCCGACTGAGATGACGGGCCGGCTGTAGCCTTGAATGATCTGGTACTTCAGCTCGGCGTTAATCTTGAACTCGTCGTTCAGCGGATACTCCACACCTCCACCGAGATTCAATCCTATGCGTGTGGTGGTGCGGGTGTACTGGCGTATCTGGCGCTCGATGTCGAGGTACTGCACGTTGGCATGCACGTAGTCGAAGCAGACACCAGCCAGGGGATAGACCCGGAAGCCGCCGTCAAGCGGGAAGATGTAGTGCAGGTTGGCACTGAAGTCCCACGACGTGATGTCGTTCTGTTCGAAATAGTAGTTAGCCGAGGCTTCGCCGCGCCACTGGTCGATGAACTCGTACTGGACCTTGGCACCTAGTCCGAACTCGTTTCGGTTTGAGTACATGCCGTAGTTCAGGTGGCCACCAACGAACATACTGCCCTCCTGGGCCATCATGGCCATGCTCATCAGCACGGCGCAACATACTGTGATAAGTCTCTTCATATTGCTATGTTTTTGTTTTTTGGCTTTAAAGGCCATTGTTACTTTGTCACTTCGTTCTCTTCCTGCATGTCGATGAACTCGTTCTTCTGATCGAAGAATTCATATTGCAGGAAGGCGAGTTTCTGGTTCGGAATGATGCGCACGCCAAGTCCGTACTTCAGCTGCCATCGGCGTTTGAGCGAGAGGACGCCCGAGTTGATGTATGCAGCGACATAAGGGTGTACGTGGAGTGTGAATCGCTTGATGCCTATCTTGTTGACAAGCCTGTCAATTTTGCTCTCTAACTGGTCGGTAAACAGGATACTCGACTTGATTTTTCCGCTGCCATGGCAAGTGGGACAACTCTCTTCGACGGCAACGTCCATAGCTGGCCGTACGCGCTGTCGTGTGATTTGCATTAGTCCGAACTTGCTGAGTGGCAAGATGTTGTGTCGTGCGCGGTCTTTCTTCATGTTCTCGCACATGCGCTCGTAAAGCATCTGGCGGTCTTCGGCGAGGTTCATGTCGATAAAGTCGACGACGATAATGCCGCCCATGTCGCGCAGTCGCAGCTGTCGTGCCAGCTCGTCGGCGGCGCCAAGGTTCGTCTCAAGGGCGTTGGCTTCCTGTCCGTTTTCTTTCTTGATGCGCGTACCGCTGTTGACGTCGACGACGTGCATGGCTTCGGTGTGCTCGATGATGAGGTATGCGCCACGCTTGTAGTTGACCGTTCGCCCGAATCCAGACTTTAACTGTTTGGTGACATTGAAATTGTCGAAAATGGGAACGTTGCCTTTATAGAGTTTCACGATGTCGGCCTTGTCGGGGGCTATCATAGTGATGTAGTCGTGAATCTGCTGGAAGATGTCGGCATCGTTGACATGGATTCCGTCGTAGGTGGGGTTGAAAAGGTCGCGTAGCAATGCTACGGCACGCGTTTGTTCCTCGGTCAGCAGCACCGGTGAGGTAGTGGCTTTCTGCACTTTGGCGATGGTGTCGTCCCACTTCTTAAGCAGGGCCTTGAGCTCAGCGTCGAGCTCGGCAGCACGTTTGCCTTCAGCGACGGTGCGCACGATGACGCCGAAATTCTTGGGCTTCATGCTTTGCACAAGCTGCTTCAGGCGTGAGCGCTCTTCGCCGCGCTTGATTTTTGTTGACACCGACACTTTGTCGCCGAAGGGCAGCAGCACCATGTAGCGCCCTGCGAAACTGAGCTCGCATGTGAGGCGTGGTCCCTTGGTGTTGATGGGCTCCTTGACAATCTGCACCATGATTTCCTGACCAACCTTCAGGACGTTCTGAATGCTGCCGTCCTTGGGCAGGTCGGGTTGGTGGGTGGCTTTCTGGATGGGGTAGAGCTTCTTGCGGTCGCTGGTGACCTGTTTGAGGTATTTCTCGTAAGAGCTGAATTGCAGGCCTAAGTCAAGATAGTGAAGGAAAGCGTCCTTCTCCGAACCCACGTCAACGAAGCAAGCATTAAGTCCAGGCATGAGCTTTCGCACCTTGCCTAAGTAGATGTTTCCCACGGCGAACGATGCTTCGCGCGTCTCGTTCTGATACTCCACCAGGCTCTTGTCTTCGAGCAGTGCGATGGAGATCTCCTTGGGTTGCACATCAATGATTACTTCACTTGTCATTGTTTTCTTGTGGTGTGTAACTTGAATTAGGGTGTGATTGTTTAGCGAAAGGGTGTACCCAGCATGTCGTTATAGTATGCTCGGGTACACTCCTTTCATTTCGTCCTACAGACATTTACTTGCTCTTATGTCTGTTCTTGCGCAGTCTCTTCTTGCGCTTGTGGGTAGCCATCTTGTGGCCCTTCTTCTTTTTTCCGTTTGGCATAGTTGTGAATGATTTTTTTGATGATTTGAATAACGATATGGGTCTTCGTATGGCCTACTCCTGCGGGGTGAGCCTGTCGATGAAGCTCTTGGCGGGCTTGAAGGCGGGCAGGTCGTGGGCTTCGATAACGAGCGTTGTGTTCTTCGAGATGTTGCGAGCGGTCTTCTGTGCGCGGTGCTTGACGATGAAGCTGCCGAAGCCACGGAGGTAGACGTTTTCGCGATTGGTGAGACTGCCGCGGATTTGCTCCATGAATGCCTCTATAGTGGTACTAACTTCTCTCTTTCCGATGCCCGTCTGCTGGGCAATGATGTTGACGATTTCTGCCTTTGTCATTTTGCTTTCTCTTTAATGGTTTTGGTTATGTTTCTTGTTTCGGGCTGCAAAGATACTCATTTTCAGTGAGATAAGAAAATTTTTTTGCTTCTTTTTTCCAAAAAACTGCATTTTTCCTTAAACTTGGGCATCAAAATAGGCGGTTAGCTGCTCTTGAGCCTCCAAATTGTGGTTATCGAGGTCGCGAATGATGACACCTTTCTCAAGCAGTGCGATGCGGCTGGAGATGTCGACAGTGTGCTGCAAGTTGTGGCTGCTGATCAGCAGTGTGGCACCGGTCTGACGTGCATAGTCGGTGAGGGTGTGCTTGAGAATGTTCTGGCTGGAGGGGTCGAGGAAGTTGAATGGCTCGTCGAGAATCACCAGCTGCGGACTGCTGAGCAGGGCAGCTATGATGCCCACCTTCTGCTTGTTACCGGCAGAGAGGTTGCGGATGAGCTTCTTCTGGCCGAACACCTCGCCGCCAGCGAGACGCTCGAAGTGGCTGATACGCTCGTCGACGTCGGCCTGACGCATGCCGCTGACCTTGCCGAGGAAAGCGAAGTACTCCTCAGGCGTGAGGTAGTCGATGAGGAAGCCTTCGTCGATGTAGGCACCGGTGTGCTGTTTCCATGCCTCGGACGTGGCGGGGTCGATGCCATTGATGGTGACATGCCCTTCGTCGGGCTTCAGCAGGTCGAGGAGCATGCGGAAGAGGGTGGTCTTGCCGGCTCCGTTGTTACCCACGAGGCCCAGCACGTCGCCATCCTTGATGGTGAACGACGGGATGTCGCAGGCCACGGTCTCGCCAAACTGCTTTTTGAGTTTTTCGATTGTAATCATAACTATGATTTTTTCTAGTTTTAACTAGTGTGACTAGTAGAACTAGTTCTACTAATACCACTAATTACACCAGTCCGCGTCCGTGGCAGTTCTTGAACTTCTTGCCGCTGCCGCAGGGGCAGGGATCGTTGCGGCCAGGCAGTTTGTCCTTGATGACAGGTGTGCGGGCCTGTTGTGCACGGGTGTCGTGCTGAGCGGCGGCAGCCTGGTTGCGGTCGACGAGTTGCTCTTCCTGCACGTCCTGACGGCGGTTCTCGGTGTACTGCTGGCGGTTGGTGTGCTCCTCGGGAGCAGCCTCGCGCACCTCTTGCTGCATCTCGGGAATGGCGGCACGTGTGAGGATGGAGACCACACGGTTGTACATCTCATTGATCATCGTGTCCCAGATCTTGGCACTCTCGAGCTTAAAGATGAGCAGCGGGTCCTTCTGCTCGTAGCTGGCGTTCTGCACTGAATGGCGCAGGTCGTCTAGCTCGCGCAGGTTCTCCTTCCATGCGTCGTCGATGATGTGGAGCAGGATTTGCTTCTCAAACTCCTTAACGACCGACTTGCACTCCGTGTCGTAGGCCTCCTTGAGGTTACAGCCGATGTTGTACATGCGACGCCCGTCGGTGATGGGCACCATGATGCGCTCGTACATCATGCCCTGATTCTCGTAGACCTGCTTGATGACGGGCCATGCCACTTCACAGATACGCTCCGTGCGGCGGTTGAAGGCAGCAAGCGTCAGCTGGAAAGCCTGCTCGGCCAGCTGGTCGTGCTTGCCAGCGAGGAACTGCTCCTCAGTGAAGGGCACCTCCATGGAGAACAGACGAATGAACTCCTCCTTGCAACCCTCGTAATCGTTGCGTTCGATGACGGTTGAGACACGGTCCCAGATGGTGTTGGCGATGTCCATGCCGATGCGCTCACCGATGAGTGCATGGCGGCGCTTCTCGTAAATGACGGTGCGCTGCTTGTTCATCACGTCGTCGTATTCGAGCAGGCGCTTACGAATGCCGAAGTTGTTCTCCTCGACCTTGCGCTGGGCGCGCTCAATCTGCTTCGTGATCATCGGGCTCTCGATGAGGTCGCCTTCCTTGAAGCCCAGGCGGTCCATCATTCCAGCGATGCGCTCAGAGCCGAAGAGGCGCATGAGTTTGTCTTCGAGCGAGACGAAGAACACTGACGAGCCTGGGTCACCCTGACGACCAGAACGTCCACGCAGCTGGCGGTCCACACGACGGCTCTCATGGCGCTCAGTACCGATGATGGCAAGACCGCCTGCGGCCTTCACCTCTGGCGACAACTTGATATCAGTACCACGACCAGCCATGTTGGTGGCGATGGTAACAGCACCCAGTCCGTTCTGCGACTGTCCGGCCAGTGCCACGATGTCAGCCTCACGCTGGTGGAGCTTGGCGTTAAGCACCTGATGAGGAATACCTTCACGACGTCCTGTCTCAGGGTCGACATACATGTCGAGCATGCGTGATAGCAACTCGGATATTTCGACGCTGGTGGTACCAATAAGGGTGGGGCGCCCAGACTTGCGCATCTTCACCACTTCCTCGATGACGGCACGATACTTCTCGCGCTGCGTCTTGTAGACGCGGTCGTTCATGTCGTTACGGGCAACAGGGCGGTTTGTGGGAATCTCGACGACATCCAGCTTGTAGATGTCCCAGAACTCACCAGCCTCAGTGATAGCCGTACCCGTCATACCGGCCAGCTTATGGTACATGCGGAAATAGTTCTGTAGCGTGATGGTGGCGAAGGTCTGCGTGGCAGCTTCCACCTTTACATGCTCTTTGGCCTCGACGGCCTGGTGCAGACCGTCACTCCAGCGACGGCCCTCCATGATACGGCCTGTCTGCTCGTCGACGATCTTCACTTCACCGTCGATCACCACGTACTCGTCGTCCTTGTTGAACATGCAGTAAGCCTTCAGCAGCTGCTGCAGCGTGTGAACACGCTCGCTCTGCACGGCATAGTGGGCCATCATCTCGTCTTTCTTCGTGACACGCTCCTCGTCGGTCAGTCCTTCCTCGGCTTCGAGGGCCGACAGCTGAGCGGCGATGTCGGGCAGCACGAAGAGGTCCTTGTCGTTCACCTGATTGGCGAGCCATGCTGTACCCTTGTCAGTAAGGTCGCATGAGTTCAGCTTCTCGTCGACGACGAAGTAGAGGGGCTCCACAGCCTCCGGCATGCGTCGGTTGTTGTTCTCCATGTAGCTCTCCTCAGTCTTGAGCATGCCAGCCTTGATGCCTTCTTCAGAGAGGTACTTGATGAGCGGCTTGTTCTTAGGCAGTGACTTGTGGGAACGGTAAAGCGACAGGAAGCCCTGGTCGAGCAGTTCCTGACCCTCCTTCTTCTTACCTTCCTCGATGAGGCGCTGACCATCGCCGATTTTCTGCTTGGCATCGGCCAGATACTGGGTGGCCAGCTGGCGCTGCACGCCGACGAGCTTCTCGACCAGCGGTTGGTATTCTTCAAACATCTGGTCCTCACCTTTGGGCACAGGACCACTGATGATGAGTGGCGTACGAGCATCGTCGATGAGCACAGAGTCGACCTCGTCGACGATGGCATAGTTGTGAGCGCGCTGCACGAGGTCGGCAGGCGAGATGGCCATGTTGTCGCGCAGGTAGTCGAAGCCAAACTCATTGTTCGTACCAAAGGTGATGTCGGCCTGATAAGCCTTGCGGCGAGCAGGCGAGTTGGGCTGGTGCTTGTCGATGCAGTCGACTGAGAGGCCATGGAACATGTAGAGCGGCCCCATCCACTCGGAGTCACGCTTGGCAAGGTAGTCGTTCACTGTGACCACGTGGACACCGTTGCCCGTCAGAGCGTTGAGGAACACGGGCAGTGTGGCTACGAGCGTCTTACCTTCACCCGTGGCCATCTCAGCAATCTTTCCCTGATGGAGCACGACACCGCCAAAGAGCTGCACGTCGTAGTGAATCATTTCCCACTTCAGGTCGTTGCCACCAGCCGTCCAGTGATTGTGGTAGTAGGCCTTGTCGCCATCGATGGTGATGAAGTCCTTACGCGGATCGCCAGCCAGCTCACGGTCGAAATCGGTGGCGGTGACGACGGTGTCCTCGTTCTCGGCAAAGCGGCGTGCCGTCTCCTTGACGATGGCAAACACCTCAGGCATCACCTCGTCGAGCACATTCTCATATTCTTCGAGTACTTCTTTTTCCAGTTTGTCTATCTGGGCAAAAATGTCAGCACGCTCGTCGAGAGGCGTTGCCTCGATGGTGCCTTTCAGACGTTCTATTTCTGCTTTCAGCTCAGGGGCTGCCGACTGTACCTGTCGGCGGATTTCCTGCGTACGAGCACGCAGGGCGTCGTTGTCGAGCACCTCTACTTGGGGTGATACAGACTTTACCTTCTCAACGAAGGGCTGGATAAGCTTCATGTCGCGCGAGGCCTTGTCGCCGAACAACGAACGTAGAATCTTGTTAAAGTTCATGTTTGGTATTTACTATTTGACGATTTACTATTTACTATTTGACGATTTACTTTTTACGATTTGCAATTTGGGGTGCAAAGGTAGTGATTTTTTGGCAGAAACGTGCATAATTTGCCCATTATTTGCCAATTACCCCTAAATATGGAGTCAAGAGAGGGGTTCAGAGACGCATGCGTTAGGGGCACGTATTCGAATGGAACGCGCAATAGTGGGCGCGATGCGGTCGGTGGTGACAGGCGTAGTGATACGTTCAGCACGCGTGCCGGCACCATAAATAATGATTGGGAAAGGCGTGAACGAGGCTCGCGAGAACTCATGCTCCTGGGTGTCCTCGTTGAGGACACGCCAGCCAGGGGCCACCTCGAGCACCAGGTCGCCACAATGCTCAGGATTGAAACCGTTGCAGATGCGCTGTATCTGTTCGTTCTGGTTGGTGAGCAGCTGCAGCGATGTGTAGACGTTGCGTACACCCGACATCAGCGCCACAAACTCCTGGGCACGGCTGGTCGCCTCTGAGATGCTGATCTTACGTGTCTCGAGGAGTTGGTGATTCAAGAACACCTGATTACGGAAGACACCATCGACATACTTACCTTGTCCCCAGATGGCTCCGAAGTACATGTTCAGCAGGTTAGCCATGCGGTTCATGTAGAACGTGCCTGTGGGTATACGGTAAGCGTCGGGCGACTCCGTTTCACTGTTGCTGTAACCAGTGCTGGTGATGACGAAGAGCACATTATCGCGCCCTAGGCGCTGCTCAACGTAGGCCATCAGCCGCCCCAGCTCATAGTCGAGACGCACATACGTGTCCTGCAACTCCATCTGACAGTCTGTCACTGACAGTTGGTCATACGTGCCAGCATAGTAGGTCAGGCTGAGCAGGTCCGTGACGGCATCGTAGCCCATGCCAGTGCTTTCGATACAGCGACGTGCCATGTCAGTAACCTCTGCATTGACCATGCCGCTAAATTTGAGTTGGCGGAAGCGCTGGTCACCGTTGAACTTATGTTTGAAGGGCTTCTGCTGCTGGCTGCCCTGCATGAAATAGCTGTAAGAGCCGACAATATCGTTGAAGGGCTCCCACGTGATGCTGCCAATTTTCTGATTGGGGGCAAAGCGCCCGTTGTAGGTGGTCACCCAGGGCGGCAGCGTCTTGAAATAGTAGGTCGACGAGCACCAGTTGCCGCTGACGTCGTCAATCCAGAGGGCGCCATTAGCAGCGTGACCAGCACTGAGAACGGCAGCATCGCGGAATGGAGCAATGGCAAAGACGAGGGCCTTGCCCTGTGAAGCCATTGCCAGTTCGTCGCCCAGTGTCGACGTAGCGAGCTGCTCTGGCGAAGCCGTCTCTGACGTAATCAGTCCTGCGAAGCGTGTGTCGTCGATGCACCAAACGGGGCGGAGTGTCTCGCGGTTGAGCCATCGGTAGCCCACAATGCCGTTGTAGTAGGGTGTCGTGCCTGTGACAATGGCAGCCACAGCCGATGCGCGATCAACGGGAATAAACGGGAACGAGGCATTGGCATAGACCAATCCCTCAGCCATCAGCTGTCGAAAGCCGTAGTTAGTGTAGAGTGGTGCAAAAGCGTCCAGATAGTCGCTTCGCAACTGGTCGATAGTAATGCTCACCACCAAGCGTGGTGCGCTCCTGACAGCTTGTTGTGCCACACCTTCGATGCTCATGCCAAGCAGCGACAGCAGCGTGATGTAGAGGTACTTCTTATTTGTCATGTCGTAGGTGACTCCAATATCTTATTAGCAAACATAATGCCACAATTTCCATGCCCTCAGCATAATCCTGCCACAAGCCACCAATGAAGAACAGCACGATGAGCGCCATCTGCAGGTTCCAATAGCAGGTGCGGCGGCGTTTGAGAATGGCAGGGATGAACACCAGTGGCAGTGGGTTGAGCAACAGCAGGAGCAGGTTGGTGCTGGTGGTGGGGTGCTGCGAGAAGAACATCAGCAGGATGAGACACCCTGCCAGACCGCAGACCAGCATCAGTGCCACGTCCCAGTACTTGAAGGTGCGCTTGCGATGCCACTCAAGAGCGAAGACGATGAGCGACAGCACCAGCAGCACGATGGCACACTGGGTGGGCGTCAGCGGAAATTCCTTTTTCACCAGCTGAATGCCTGGAGCAACAATCTGGTTGGTCTGAACCACCAACGGCACGACGCTGTCATTGCGATGGATGGCGGCATGGTCGAAATCAAAGGCCAAGTGGTCGGGCATGAAGTGCTGCTGCTCCTGCGTGGTCTTGAGGTCAGCCTTCACCCCAAGCAGCATGTCGACGCCAAAGGTGGCCCAAGGGTGACCCGCCGTCTTCTCGTGAATCATCTCACGATAGGATGGGGCATAGGCGTCGTGGGGCGTGTAGCTCACTCGTCCTTGTATATTACCTATTAAAATATAGCGCGCGCGCGTGGAACAATTATTATATATTACGTTATAGCGGTAGACGCGGTTCTCAGGGCGTGCATTCTCAAACAATGCCTCTATGAGGTGGATTTTCTCCACAGGCGTGAAGTTGATGACCTGCTCGCTGACCCCGCTATTCCATTGGCGGTAGTACGCACAGAAATTCTTGAAGGGCGCCACGCCTAACTCGTAGTCGGTAAGTCCAAACATGAAGCGCGTAACGAAGAAGGGCTGCTTTTGGTTGAAGACACCGTAGTTGAAGGCCAAGTCCTGACCTCCCTTGCGACGGTCGTTCAGTCGGATGGCCGTATGCCCATAGAGGCTGTACACTTCCTCGTGGGGCGTGCAGGTGACAAGGCTGATATCGATGCTGTCGAGGGCTGCCGTCAGCTGTGCCCGTAGGGGTAGGGGAGTGCTGGTTGTCAGCATTGCCAGCAGACAGCAAAATGTCCTAAAAATGTTTTCTAATTGTTTCACGATGCAAAATTACGCTATATTTTTGACTTACGGTGCGATTAGTTCGATTTTTTTTAATAATTTTGCACGCGAATTAAATATTAAGCATGATTAAGAGACTTTTCTTCGGCTTTCTCGCCGTATCGATGTCAACCCCGCTACTGGCACAGAGTGGCACCAGTTCGCCTTACAGCCAGTATGGTCTGGGCGTGCTCACCGACCAGTCGCAGGGTTTCAGCCGTGGCATGAACGGCGTGGGCTTAGGACTGCGCAAAGGCAATATCGTCAACACACTGAATCCTGCCTCCTACTCGGCTGTCGACTCGCTGAGCATGATTTTCGACATGGGACTGTCAGGGAAACTGACCAACTATAAGGAAGGCGCTGTCACCCAGAACATCACCAAGGCCGACTTTGAGTATGTCGCTGCCTCTTTCCGGCTGATGCCCAACGTCGGTGTGAGCTTTGGAATGCTGCCTTTGACAAACATTGGCTATGAGTACTCAACAAGCACCTATCTGAATGAGTCGAACACCGTTGTCCTCGAGAACTATAGTGGCGATGGCGGTTTCCATCAGGCATACCTTGGTGCCGGCTGGAAAGTAATGAAACCCCTGTCGATTGGTTTCAATGCCGCTTATCTATGGGGCAGCTACAAGCGCTCAGTGACCACTGCCAGCAGCGAGAGTGCCCTGCGTACCCTGTCGAAGAGCTACGAGGCATCGGTCAGCAGCTTCAACCTGCAGGTGGGCCTGCAGTGGGAGCAGCGGCTGTCGAAGAGCGACATGGTGACACTTGGTGCCACCTGGGGAGTAGGCCACAAGCTGGGCGCTGACCCTACATGCAGCATTCTCACCTCAGATGCACAGACGGGCGTCAGCGACACCACGAAGCTGACGATTGCCAACGGACTGAAACTGCCAACAAGCATCGGCGTCGGACTGGCGTATCAGCACGCCGACAAGCTTACGGCTGCTGCCGACTTCACCATGCAGAAGTGGGGGGCTATCGACTTCCCGTCCTACAATGCTACCAAAGGTGACTACAGCCTACAGCCAGGACTGCTGAAGGACCGCTACGCCGTGAACGCTGGTGTCGACTATGTGCCAGGCGCCATGAGCCGCAATTTCCTCAAGCGTGTACACTACCGCTGTGGCATCGGTTATGCCACACCTTATTATAAAATAGATGGCGTTGACGGTCCAAAGGAGATGAGTGTCAGCGCGGGCTTCGGTATTCCCTTGCAGAACTCGTACAACAACCGCTCCGTGCTGAACATCAGCGCCCAATGGGCTCACACGTCGGCCACCGATCTGATTACTGAGAATGTGTTCCGTATTAACATCGGCCTGACATTCAACGAGCGCTGGTTCGCGAAGTGGAAAATCGATTAAGATTGAGAGATTGAGGAAATGAGAGATTCAAACAGCTATGCGGATAGAGAGAAGCAGAGGAGTGCCCTTCGGATGGCATTTCTCATTTTCTCGTTTTCCCTTTTTCTCAACTTCACCATTTCCTGCTCAGAGGCACACGAACATATAGCCAAAGCCGTGAATCCAGAAGATTCAGTGGCTATGATGACCAGCAAGGGCGTCAACACGCTCATCAGCGACTCAGGCGTCATCAAGTACCGCATCGTGACTGAGCGTTGGGACGTCAACATGGCGAAGAACCCCAGCCGATGGGAATTCATGAAGGGCATCTTCTTCGAGCAGTTCGACGAGCAATTCCATGTTCAGGCTTACATACAGGCCGACACGGCGTGGTATTACGACAAGGAACGGCTATGGCACCTGCGCGGACGTGTCAACATCCGTAACAACAATGGCCTCGTCTACACCAGTGAAGAGCTGTTCTGGGATGGACTCAAACATGAGTTCTACAGCACCGTCTTCTCGCGTGTGGTCACCAACGAGCGAACGATGGAAGGCTCCTACTTCCGTAGCGACGAGCAGATGAACCACTACTTGGTCACTAACTCAAAGGGCTCGTTCCTGGCCAGCGACATGGACGGCTCGGACGACGACGACACTGCCGCCGATCAGATGCCCGACAGCCTGCAGCCTGAACCCTACGTCCGTCCTGCAGCCACCAAGCGCCCCGTTTCGCGCTATTAGCCTCATAACCCCATTACCTCCATTTTCACTTGAAATGACCTCACTCATCATAGGACTGATTATCGCGATGCTATTTTCCGCATTCTTCTCAGGTATGGAAATAGCTTTCGTGTCGAGCAACCGGTTGCTGGCAGAAGTGTCGCGAGAAGACGACAACAGCTTGTCGCAGCGGGCTATCTCACTGTTCTATCGCCATCCCAGTAACTTTGTGTCGACCATGCTCGTGGGCAACAATGTCGCACTGGTCATCTACGGCATCCTCTTCGCACAAATCTTCGATGCGACGCTCTTCAGTGGGCTCGACGATGCCACGAAGGTGACAGCCGACACGTTGCTGTCGACGCTGGTGGTGCTCTTCACGGGCGAGTTTCTGCCTAAGACCATCTTCAAGTCGAGTCCCAATGCCATGTTGACCTTCTTTGCGCCAGCGGCATGGGCGTGCTATGTGGTGCTCTACCCTGTGTCGCGCTTTGCCACGCTGCTGTCGAAGGGCCTGCTGTGCATCGTTGGCGTACGCATGGACAAGGAGAACGAGGATAAGCTCTTTACCAAGGTCGACCTCGACTACCTGGTACAATCAAGCATCGACAATGCTCGCAACGAGGACGAAATCGATGAGGAGGTGCGCATCTTCCAGAATGCCCTCGACTTCAGCGACACCAAGGTGCGCGACTGCATGATTCCACGCACTGAGATTGATGCCGTTGAGGACACGTGCAGTATTGACGAACTGAAGCAAAAGTTCGTGGAGAGCGGACACTCCAAAATACTGGTCTATCACGATGACATCGACCATGTGACAGGCTACGTTCACTCGTCCGACATGTTTCGCAATCCTACCGACTGGCGCAAGTGCGTCCGCACCATCTCCTACGTCCCTGAGACCATGCTCGCCTCGAAGATGATGCACATCCTGCTGTCGCAGAAAAAGTCGCTCGGTGTTGTCGTCGACGAGTTTGGCGGCACCAGCGGACTCATTTCACTGGAAGACATCGTCGAGGAAATTTTTGGAGATATTGAGGATGAGCACGACTCAACGCACTACGTCGCCAAGCGGCTCGACAATGGCGAGTATGTGTTGTCGGCACGACTGGAGATAGAAAAAGTGAACGAAATGTTCGACCTCGACCTCCCTGAAAGCGATGACTATATGACCGTCGGCGGACTCATTTTGCACGAATTTCAGAGCTTCCCAAAACTCAACGAAGTGGTGACAATTGGTCGCTTTGAATTCAAAATAATCAAGAATACAGCCACAAAAATAGAGATTGTCAGGCTAAAAGTCAACGAAAATGGTAATTTTTCATAAAAAGTTGCTGTTATTTCGCGAATAATTAGTAATTTTGCACGCTGATTCTGAAAGCAAAGAAATATTTAAATAATTAAAAAGCAAAAAATTAAATGGCAGCAATTGGTAAAATCAGAAGCTGGGGGCCGGTGCTCGTTGGTATCATCGCACTTGCCCTGTTTGGATTTATTGCTGGCGACATGTGGCGTTCCTGCGAAACAACAGGCAACCAGCAGCGTCAGCAGGTAGGTGAAGTATTGGGTCAGAAAATGTCCTACACAGACTACGAAGGACTGATCCAGGAGTATGAGAACGTCCTCAAGACCATGGGGTACGAGATGAACACTGACGAGCAGCGTAACGAGCTGCGCGACTACGTGTGGCAGAACTTCGTGCAGAACACCATCGTCGAGAAGGAGTGCAAGAAGCTGGGACTCGCCGTCACCGACGACGAGATGGCTAACGTGCTTAAGGAAGGAACGAGCCCTGTGCTCTCACAGCTGCGACTTCTGCCGCAGATGCAGCCCGTTCTCACCCAGTTCTTCAACCAGCAGACGGGACGTTTCGACTACAGTCAGGTGACCTACATCTACGACGCCCTCACACAGCAGCTCTCTAACCCGCAGGCCGCTGAGCAGCTCGCTCAGTTCGACTCGCTTTGGAAGCTCGTCGAGAAGGTGCTGCGCCAGCAGCTGCTGCAGAACAAGTATCAGAATCTGTTCGCTGGCACCATGCTGTCGAACCCTGTCGCCGCTAAGATGGCTTTCGACGGCCAGAATACGGAGAGCACCGTTCTGCTCGCTTCGATGCCCTACAGCAGCATCAACGACAACGACATACAGATTGACGACAACGACCTGAAGGCTAAGTACAACGCCATGAAGGAGGCTCAGTTCAAGCTCGACCAGGAACTGCGCGACGTTAAGTTCGTGAAGTTCCAGGTGAAGGCTTCCGACAGCGACCGCGCCAAGCTCCTTGCTACCATGAACGAGGCCAGCAACGAGCTGAAGAGCGACTCCGCTATCGTCGAGAACGTCGTGCGCACCCACCAGTCGGAGGTGTCCTACAATGGGCTCCCCGTCACCCGTGCAGCCCTGCAGCGTATCTCGCCAGACCTTGCCAAGCGCATCGACTCGATGGCTGTTGGTCAGACCACCGCTCCCTTCGAGACTGGTAACGATAACATTGGCTACACCATGAACGTCGTCAAGCTGCTTGCCAAGACCCAGCAGCCCGACTCTATCGAGTTCCGCCAGATTCGCGTTGGTGGTGCTACGCCCGACGAGGCCGCTAAGCGTGCCGATAGCATCTACACCGCCCTGAAGGCTGGTGCCGTGTTCGACTCACTCGCAGTGAAGTATGGTGAGAATGCTGAGAAGCAGTGGTTCACCTCTGCAGCCTATCAGAACAACAACACCATCATCGACGATGACTCGAAGCAGTACTTCCGCAGCATCATGTCGCTTGGTGTGGGCGAGACCAAGAACCTGAAGCTCTCGCAGATGAACATCATCCTGCAGGTCACCAACCGCAAGGCCATGGTCGACAAGTACGATGTCGCACTCGTCCGCCGCTTTGTTGACTTCAGCGACTCTACAGCTATCGCAGCCTACAACACCTTCAGCCAGTTCGTCAGCGAAAGCCAGACCATCGACGCCCTTGAGGAGAACGCTCCTAAGTATGGCTACATCGTTGAGAGCGCACGCATTCCCAACACCACCCACTTCATCGCTAACTTGCGTGGTACGCACCCCGCCGTCAAGTGGCTCTTCGCTGATGCCAAGGTGGGACAGGTGTCACAGCCTTACGACCGCGCCAGCGACCAGAACGGCCGTAGCGACTATATCGTTGTGGTTGCCCTGGAGAAGATTCATCCCGTTGGTTACTTCGATCTGGACGCTGTCAACGAGTACGTCAAGAACGAGGTGATGAAGGACAAGAAGTTCGAGCAGCTCGCTGCAAAGCTCAACGGTGTGAAGTCGGTGGCCGAGGCACAGCAGAAGGGTGCCCGCGTTGACACTATCTCGCAGGTGACCTTCCCCACGCCCGTATCACTGATGGGTCAGCGTGAGCGCAGCCTCAGTGGTGCCATCGCAGGCACTGACAAGGGCCAGTTCTCAAAGCATGTCGTCAAGGGTGATAATGGCGCATACGTCTTCCAGGTGCTCGACCGCACTCAGCGTGAGGGTGCACAGTTCGTTGCCAAGAACACTGAGATGCAACAGCAGCAGCAGAACATTCAGGGTGCCTTCCGCAACCTCCTCGGCGACCTCTACCAGAAGGCCAAGGTGGTCGACAAGCGCTACCTCTTCTTCTAAGTTCTACAGAACTGAGAGTAAGGAAACATCCTTAAACCCCAAATCCGAACCGCTCGACGGTTCGGATTTTTTTTGAGAAGTAGTATGGTAGCTAATCTGAACTAAATACTCTGCAAGGCACTATCCTCCCATACATGTGACAATGTAAGCATCTGTTGGTAATGCCCACATGTTTTGCTGATGGCATCGTGAACAATCTTTACCGATTGGTAGCCATAACTGTTTTGGTGGTATATAGTTTCCAATCGGTGGGGGTAATTGCCAACACTGCCGTCATCTGTGCTAAACGGTCGAGAATAGTCGTAAAGTCCAAAGGGTGCTAGCTTTCAGTCATCACTCATTAACCATCAGGTGCCTCAGAGCAGCATGAAGTGGTTTGCACACAGTGCCTGTCACTTTATGCGGTTGGCCTACTACTATATCTTCTGACATGACGAACTACGCCCCAGTAAACGGCCATCTTTTTCTCGTGACACACTTTGACGCTCTAAAGGTGCATTGTTTTGGAGAAAATCTTCACTTCTCACTTGATTCCTCGCTGGTTGAGCGCCTGCTGGTAGCGGCGGGCATTGGCCATGTGTTCGCTGAGGGTGCGTGCGAAGTTGTGAGTGCCTGAGAAGTCCTCCTTGGCACACATGTAGAGGTAGTCGTGGTGGGCGGCGTTGAGCACGGCGTCAAGGGCGGCAGTGCTCGCCACGCGGATGGGACCCGGTGGCAGGCCTTTGTAGCGGTAGGTGTTGTAGGGGCTGTCGACGGTGAGGTGCTTGTTCAGGATGCGGCGCAGTGCGAAGTCCTTCAGTGCGAACTTCACCGTGGGGTCGGCTTGCAGGAGCATGCCTTTGTGCAGACGGTTAAGGTACATGCCCGCAATCATCGGCTTCTCGCCATCGTTGGCCGTCTCCTCGTCGATGATGCTGCCCAGGGTGGCCACCTCGACGGGTGTCAGCCCGATGGTTTCGGCCTTCTGCTGGCGCTCTTTTGTCCAGTAGCCGTCGTGCTCTTTCTGTAGCCTATCGATCAGACGGTCGATGCCCATGTTCCAGTACACCTCATAGGTGTCAGGGATGAAGAGGGCAGGGATGGTGGCAAGCGAAAAACCGTGCTGGGCGCAGAACGTCGAGTCGAGCAGGGCATTCGCGATAGTAGCACTGTCGAGCATCAGTCGTTGCGACAGCTGCTTGGCCATGCGCTCCATGGTGCGTGCTGGGGGAACGGTGAGCATGACGGGCGTCTGCTGGGCGTTCTTCAGCTTCTTAAACACATCGATGGCCGTCTCGCCGGGCTTCAGCACGTAGTGTCCGGTGTGCAGGCGTGTGGCGTATTCGTAATGGTTGGCGAGTGTGCGGAAGGCGCACATGCCGTGGCTTGTGGAAATCGTGTCGAGCTTCACATAGACGGAGTCGGCAGTGTCGTCGTTGTCGATGTAGAGCGATTTGTCACTGTCGCCACGCAGGAAACCGGTGAAGAAGAAATAGTAGGCGATGGCCACACAGCAGAGCAGGCAGACAAAGGCTGCTGCGAGATAGTATTTGGTCTTGATGGTGCTCATTTGAACATGTTTTTTTCGTAATCGGCTGCAAAGGTACGGAATATTTGGGAGGTAAAAAAGGAAAAAGTCGAAAAAGTAAAAAGGTAATGAAGTTAAAGGGAGTTAAAGGGGGCGCGTTCTGCCCAAAAATGTGTACCTTTGCAAACAGCTGAAACCATAAAACAACAATTACCTATGCTAAAACGACTTTTCCTGTCATTAACGGCTGTCATCGCCATGACGGCGACGGCCGATGTCAAGCCCTACTGGCTCGACCCCAATGTGAACCAAGTGAACCGTGAGGCACGTCGTGCCGCCTTCTTCGCCTACGAGAGTGCCGACAAGGCCATGGCGGGCGACAAGGCCAAGAGCGACCGCTACCTGTCGATGGAGGGTGCCTGGCGTTTCAACTTTGTGAAGGACCACAACCTGGCCCCCCAGGGCTTCTTCGCGCTGACCTTCGACGACAGTGGTTGGGGGACGTTCCCCGTGCCTGGCCTCTTCGAGATTGAGGGCTACGGCGACAAGATCTACAAGAACATGGGCTATGCGTGGAGCACCACCTTTGAGAACAACCCGCCCTACATCGGCGAGACCAACAACTACACCGGTTCCTATCGTCGCACCTTCGAGCTGCCTGCCAACTGGCAGGGACAGGAGGTGTTCTTCCATGTCGGGTCGGCCACGAGCAATCTCACCGTGTGGGTCAACGGCAAGTTTGTGGGCTACTCGGAGGACTCGAAGGTAGCCGCCGAGTTCAACATCACGAAGTACCTGAAGAAGGGCCGTAACCTTATTGCCATGCAGGTGATGCGCTGGTGTGACGGCAGCTACTTGGAGGACCAGGACTTCTGGCGTTTTACGGGTATTGCCCGCGAGGTGTATCTCTATGCCCGTCCGAAGGTGCATGTTCAGGACATCATCGTCGGCCAGGACTGGCAGAACGGTCAGGGTCTGCTCGACGTGAAAGTGAAGCTGCAGGGAAAGGGCACTGTCGAAGGTCGTCTGCTCGATGCCGAGGGTCGCGAGGTTGCCATCCCGACGGTGACCGTCAATTCTCAAATCTCAAATCTCAAGTCTCAAATCAGCAACGTCAAGGCGTGGACAGCCGAGACACCTTATTTATATACGTTGCAGCTCACGCTCAAACAGGGCGACAAAGTGCTTGAGGTGGTCAATCAGCGCGTCGGCTTCCGCCACATCGAGATTAAGGGTGGCCAGTTGCTCGTTAACGGTCAGCCCATTCTCATCAAGGGTGCCGACCGTCACGAGCTGGATCCCGACGGTGGCTACATCGTCTCCGTGGAGCGCATGATTCAGGACATCCGTATCATGAAGCAGCTGAACATCAATGCCGTGCGCACCTGCCACTATCCTGACGACCCGCGCTGGTACGACCTGTGCGACGAGTACGGCATCTACCTCACTGCTGAGGCCAACCTCGAGAGCCACGGCATGGGCTACAAGGAGAAGACGCTGGCCATCCGCAGCGACTTCGAGAAGATGCACCTTGAGCGTAACGAGGGCAATGTCCTGTCGTTCAGAAACCATCCCAGCATTATTGTCTGGTCGCTGGGCAACGAGGCCGGCTACGGTCCTAACTTCGAGAAAGCCTACGACTGGGTGAAGCAGACCGACTCTACGCGCCCCTGCCAGTATGAGCGGGCTGGACTGGAGGGCAAGACCGACATCCACTGCCCCATGTATGCCGGCTATCAGCACTGTGAGAAATATTCGCTGGGCGACGATCCGCGCCCGCTCATCCAGTGCGAGTATGCCCATGCCATGGGTAACTCGATGGGTGGCTTCAAGGAGTACTGGGAGCTCATCCGCAAGTACCCGAAGTATCAGGGTGGCTACATCTGGGACTTTGTCGACCAGGCTCTGCGCGACAAGAGCCCCATCACTGGCCGCGAGATCTTCACCTATGGTGGCGACTACGGTCAGTATCCTGCCAGCGACTATAACTTCAACTGCAACGGCATCATCGCTCCCGACCGTCGTCTGAATCCCCATGCCTACGAGGTGCAGTACTACTACCAGAACGTGTGGGTTGCCGACAAGGGCTTCAAGGATGGCAAGTTAGAAGTCTACAACGAGAATTTCTTCAAGACACTCGACGACCTGCAGCTCGAGTGGTTCGTGGGCGGTGCTGCCGGTTGCGGTCACCACCGCGACGGTGTGCCCCAGGGCCTGACTTACGGTCATGGCGGCACCATTGATATCAGTGGCATCCAGCCACAAGAGTACAAGGTGATTACCGACGAGGCGCTGCGCAGCACCATTGCACGCGTGCTGGGTCACCATGGCGACCAGGAGCTCTTCCTGAACTTCTACTTCAAGTCGAAGAATGGTGCGCCCCTCGTCGATAAGGGTCAGGTGATGGCCCGTCAGCAGTTCTGCCTGAATGGCTATCAGTTCCCAGAGCTGAAGGCTGTCGAGGGACCTGGTGTCGCCAAGGAGGAGACGAACAGCTACGTGAAGCTCATGGCTAACGGCACCGAGATGTCGGTGGGCAAGTGGACGGGACTCATCGACTACCTGAACGTCGATGGTCAGCAGATGCTGCAGTTCCGTGAGTCGATTGTGCCGGAGTTCTGGCGCGCACCCACTGACAACGACTACGGTGCAGGGTTGCAGCGCCGCTTCGAGACCTGGAAGCATCCGCAGATGAAACTGAAGGATTGTTCTGTAAGCGGCAATGTCATTACTGCCCATTTCGACATGCCCGACCAGAAGGCACAGCTCTCGATGACCTATACGTTAACCGAAGATGGTGAAGTGATTGTCCGTGAACAGCTTACGACCGACAAGGACGCGAAGGTCAGCAACATGTTCCGCTTTGGTATGGCGCTGCAGATGCCTCGCCAGTTCGACCATGTGAAGTATTATGGCCGTGGCCCCGTGGAGAACTACATCGACCGTCACGACAGCGAGTTCATCGGTGTCTACGAGAACGAGGTGGCGAAGGAGTACTTCGACTATGTGCGTCCGCAGGAGAGTGGTAACCACACCGACGTGCGCTGGTTCCGCGTTGTCGATGGAGCGGGTAGGGGACTCGAGTTCTACGCTGGCGCTCCGATGGAGTGCAGCGCCCTGCCGTACACTGTCGACCAGCTGGACGACGGTCCCGACAAGGACCATGCCTGGGGCCATCACAGTGGCGACCTCGTCCCTGCCGGCAAGACGCAGGTGCACATTCAGCAGCGCCAGTTCGGCCTTGGCTGTGTGAACTCGTGGGGCGCTTGGCCGCACGATCCTTATCTCATGCCTTATCAGGACTATGACTTCACGTTTGCCATCAAGCCGGTGAAGTGAGATGAAAGATGAAAGATGAAAAATGAAAAATGAAAGATGGAAGAAGATGAAATATGAAAGCGGATTGTTTGGCGTTTTCGGACTGAAGCGTTTTAGGACTGCTCCTCATTTTTCATCTTGCATCTTTCTTCTTTCATTTTTCATTTTTCATCTTTCGTTTACAACCGCATGGGCGCAGCAGCGGTTCCATAAGGAGATGCCTGCTGGCAACTACAGTGGTATCTGTCCGTTAGGTGACAACCGCTATGCCGTGGTCAGTGATAAGTCGGCTGACGACGGCTTTTTCGTCTTCCACATCGCCATCGACAGCGTCCGCCAGCGCATCACCTCGCTCACCAACGAGGGCTACCGCACCAGCGGACTGCCGAACCGCGACATGGAGGCCATCTGCTACCGTCCGTCATCGTGTACCTTATTTATTGCGGGCGAGCGCGACAACGAGGTCTATGAATACGCACTCGACGGACAGCGCACGGGACGCCGTCTGCAGATGCCCGACTACATCCGCAAAGCAAGCCACAACTACGGCATCGAGGCACTCTGCTACGACAGCATCGCCCACCGCTTCTTTCTTACCACCGAGCGTCCGCTGTCAGGAGATTCGCTGCTGCGCATACAGGCGTTTAACGATGATTTACAGCCCGCTGGGGGATTCTTTTACAAGCCCGACGCACCGATCAGCCGTAAGTATTTCCACGGTGTGTCTGAGTTGTGCGCCCTAGCCGACGGGCGCCTTCTTGTGCTCGAGCGCCAGTTGCGCGTGCCTCGTCTGAAGGTGGGCGCCAAGAGCGTAGTTAGGGTTTATGAGGTGGTGCCGGAGGGCCCGGAAAATCCGGAAAATCCGGAAATACCGGAAACTCCGGAAACTCCGGAGCCCCCCGATAATCCTGCGGCCCCCGATGGGCACATTATAGCCGCATCCTCTAAAGTCCTGGCCGAGAAAAGGCTGTTGTTAGAGTTCCGTACGCGTTTGACGCTTACCTCTCGAAAGTTTGCAAATTATGAGGGTCTCTGCCAGCCGCAGCCAGGTCTGCTGCTTTTGGTTGCCGATTCGCAGAATCGTTATAAAGGCATCCTTCGCGATTGGTTGAAGGTGCTCATGATTGATAATTGATTTCCTGCAACAAGCAGCCCCATTTCGTAAACCTTCTTGCTTTAAAGTAGGGGCATCGGTTGACCTCCGGCAGTTAACCCTTCCTTTCTACAACAAAGGTAAGCAAAAACTGTGATATCTCTTCATTCTAAAAGGGCAAACAATGACGTAGTTTTATCAAACAAAGGCGCAGTTTTATCAAACAATGACGCAGTTTTATCAAACATTGGCATTGTTTTAACTTTATCCCGTACTTTACGACCCGAAACTCAGGCTCATCGTAACCTTTACCCAGCAGATTTCATTGGAAGATCTCCGACTGGTTCCAAATCCTTCTCGGCTTCCGCATGTGATGAGAGCCAAGACAGTGTGAGCACATCTACGGAGATGAAAACGGTAGCCAAGCCATTCAAATGGCAGGCTACCGCTGTCTGATGCCTCGGCATCGATGGTCTCTAATAACCGATTACCTGATGATTTTCCGGCACTTGCCGTTCTCCTGCACGATGCTGACGCCGTGGGTGGCAATGGACTGCTGCTGTCCGAAGAGGTTGTAGCATCGGGTGGGGGAGTAAGGTGTGGGACTTGGGGCAAGCGGGGAATGGATAGCGCTTTCGTCGGGCGTGAGGGGCGTGATGACGAAGTTGTCGAAGCGCATCTGCGAGTCGTGTACACGGAAGCCGGCGCGTCCCGTGATGAAAGGCCGTGGGTCGGTATAGGTGATGGCGGGCTGTTCCATATCGTCCAAATAGCAACGGATGGTAGCTCCTACGACCTCCACTTTCATATGGTGCGTCACGGCAGGGTCGACGTTACGGTTGGCAGATGCGAGTACCTCCCATCCGTAATTATGCCTGCCGAGGGCTACTGAGGTGGTGCCCGCAATGAAGATGTAGCCCTGCAGGAAGTCAGTGCCAAGCACGGGGTTGTCGTCGGCACCACCTGTCGAGGCGTTAATGGTTCTGAAGAGCAGTCCGCCATTCATGGCGCCAGTGGTGTAGGTGACGTCACATTCAACGGTGTAGTCCGTCATGTGGATGTCCTCATAGCCGCCCATGAGCATCTTGCCGTAGCGTCCGGTCGACTCCAGCTGTCCGTCGACAATGTTCCAGTTTCCCTCGCGGTAGCCCCACTCCGTGCTGAAGCCCTCGTCGAAGTTGTCGGCCATGACGCGTGGAGTTTGCACGCCGCGTCGGATGTTGTATTCGTAGATATAAGGTTCACCGTCAGTGACTTCCACCGTCAGCTCGTGATGTCCGCCAGGCAGTGGTACACGCTGTACGGTCTCTACAACAAGGTTCAGGCGCGATGCGGGCAACTCCACATGGTCGGCTACGACGTTGCCGTCCAGCAACAGGCGCAGATGGGCGTCGGCCGACGAGCGATAGCGCACACCGATGTTGTAGACGTTGTCGCGCTGGATGTTTACCTGATACTTCATGACACTGCCTGCCGGGCACTGCATGTAGGTAGAGTTGCCGATGGCCATGGAGAACTTGACGGAGCGCACATTGTCCGACTTCTCCTTACACAAGTTTGCGGCCAGCATGCCGGGCAGGGGCAGGCTGACGTCGAGAATGCCGTTGCCGTCGACATAAGGGCTGACGGCGATGTAGCTAAAGTCGGCCGCACAGTCGTTGCTGACATAGCCCACGCTGCCCTGTCGCAGTTGCCACGACAGCTGGCCCTTGCGCATGCCGTCGATGTATACTCTTAGCATGCGCCCACTCTTCTCCACACGCAGGGCGTGCCAGCAGGCAGGGTCGAAGTCGGTGGGCAGTGCATAGGATGTGCTGTTGCTGAGGACACCTTCAACATAGTTGTTTACCTGCAGCTTGCGTTGGGAGACGTCGATGACCGCTTCGGCATAGGTGTGTTCGTCCTGCCATGAGAAGAGGGCACCGCAGTAACCACTTTCGCCAATGGCCTTGACAGTGAATTCCGCCGTGTAGTCTTCATAGCTGCAGGGCGTGAAAACGGCAGTGTGGAGACCATTCGTGGCGCTTTGCGAGAGGTGGTCGTTGTCGATGATTTGCCACATGCCCCCCTTGTCAGTCGTCCAGTCGCTGCCGATGTCCGTGCGTTCAAAGTAGTCGTTGGTGGCTATGAGGGGACGGTCTTGTGCCCAGTCTGTGGGGCCTGTCATCATCAGCTTGTCGCCGTTCCAGGCGATGCGCTCGAAGTTCAGCAGCCGGTGTGACTTATCATGCAGGAGGTTGTGGTAGCAGAAAAAGTAGGTGTCGAGGTCAGGGCCGATGAAGGCCGAGCCGTGGCCCAAGGCCTTGTGCTCGAATGTCTCAGTGTCGATGAGGATGGGGTTTTGCTCGCTTTGCGGCCTAAATCCCGACAGTGGCGAGCCTTTGCTCATGGCGTAGTCGATGCGATAGCCGTTGGTCCACACATGGTTGCCAGTATAGAGCAGGTAGTAGATGCCATTGCGCTTGAACATGCAGGGGCCTTCTGTCCATTGCCCCGACATGCAGCACCCCAGGTTCACGTCGTCGCCGAAGCTGAGGTGCGTGGGCATGGTGCATCCGTGGATGCCGGCATTGTTGGCGTGGAGGAAATACCATTTGCCGTCGTCATCGACATACATCGATCCGTCGATGTCGCGTCCCATGTTAGCGGTCTGGTGGACGAAAGGTCCTGTGGGACTGTCGCTCGTCAGAATATAATGACCTCCGCCACGTGGCGACGTACACATGTAGAAACGCCCATTCCAGTAGATGACCTCTGGGGCGTATGCGTCGTAGGTCGTCTGGTCGGTGCTGCAGATATAGGCCGTCGACCAGTTTTCAAGGTCCTTCGAGCGCCAGCAGAAGATGCGCTCGTCGCGTGCACTGACGTAGAGGTAGTAGTAGCCACGGTATTTCAGGATGTACGGGTCGCCGTAGCCCCCTGGGTGACCACCTTCGGCACGCATGGGGTTGGTCCACGCAAGGGCCGTGGTACACATCAATCCGAGGAAGGTTAGTAGTAGGAATGTTCTTTTCACTGTCGTTGTTATTGTTTTGTGTTGTCTTTGATGGTGCAAAGGTACAATGATCCCATTGGCCAAACTTTGCACCAATACATTCGTTATTCACCCACTTTCAGGATGATGCTGGTGGCCCCAATGGTGAAGAGGGTGCCGTCGGCAATGATGCGCCGTTCACGTGGCGGAATCTCCACATTGTCGACGAAGGTGCCCGTATTGCTGTTCATATCGCGTAGCACGAACTTCAGGTTACCCTGCTTGTCATGACTGACGTTGATGGCGCAATGGGTAAGGTCGACGCTGGGATCAACGGTCTCGATTGGTGTGTTGATGGGATTCCCTTTCTGGTAGCGGCCAATCACGTTGTCGCCCATCTGCAGGGGAATGACCTGCTTGTAGTGGAACACGTTCTCGATGACGACAATGCAGGCGCCCGTCGACTGACTGTCGGCAGACGAGGTGGCAGCAGCCGTCGCTGAAGGGTCGTTGAGCTGCTTGTTCTCTTCTTTCTGCGTGTCGCGCAGCTTAGAGACGCCTATGCGGATGCCAAACTGCTTACCGCACTCAGGACATTGGAACACCAGCGACTGTCCGGCCGCATACTGAGTCTCGTCGAAGGTGATGAAATGATCGCACTTGGGGCAACGGACACGTTTCATAGTAAGAAATAAGAATTAGGAAAGAAATGCTACGGCTTCAGCTTCATGACCCATGCCTGCTTGAAGTTGCCATTCTGCTGACGAAGGTCGCGAAGGGCATCGTAGGCGGCACGTTCAGAAGGATAACTGCCGTAAACCACGCGGCGCATGGACTTGCTGTTGATGACACGCGTATCATTGAACCCTGACGTCTGCAACTCAGCGACAAAAGCATCGGCGTTATGCTGGCTGATCTGGCATGCCAGCACCAGGCAGAAGGTGGGCGATGCGGGCTGCGAGGGCGTGGCAGGAACAGGCGCCTCAGAACGCTCGGCAGTCACCGATTCGCGTTCGGCAGCGGAGACTTCTTCCGCGCTGTCAGCAGTCGGCATGTCAACCGTCGTGCTTTCAGGAAGGACTGGCTCAGCCGTGACGCTTGGCGCCGTGACGGCCGGCGCTGATCCTGTAGTCAGCAGTCCACTCTGTAGCATGTTGTTCTGATGGCTGACGGGCGTGCCAATCATCAGGAAAGCAACGATGGCTGCAGCAGCGGCAACCAGGTTGCGCAGCCATGATATCTTAATGGTGATAGCATGCTCCTCTGGGAGTGGGGTAGGCGCAGTGGAAGAGGCAGGGCGTGTGACGGCAGCCACCCGTCGTGGCAACTCGAAAGAGCTGAGCCCATAGAGCTGCGGTGTGAGAATACCAGCCTCGCAGGGCTCAAATTCAAGGTTCCCTTCCTCGTTGTAATGCAGCAGACCGATGTCGTGTAACTCATACTGGCGCTCAGTCTCCAGATGCTGTCGCAGCTCACGCACTTCGGCTTCCACGCGGCGCAGCGCTTCCGGATAGCTAATATCGTAAGCCTCTATGTATGACTGCACTAAGAGCGAGTCGTTCAATTTGAGCTGAGGATTGAAGCCCAGAGTGCGCAGTGGAGGAAGGAACGTAGCGTCGGCTTCATTGTAGCTTGCTTCGACATAGTGAGCCATAAAGCCCCCTAAATCAGGCACAATGACGCAATCGTTCGTCAAAAGCAGAATCTCAATATGTCGGTCAAGTTCAATCACGAGTGCAAAGGTACGGCTTTTTTCTGAGATGTGCAAATAAAAAATAGGAAAAAGTTGCTCGTTTTTGGAAATAAATGCTTAATTTTGCACCATGAAACAAGCAGTTAAGACAAGCTATGGAATATAGAGAAACTGAAATAAAAGGTGTTTATGTAATTGATCCACGGGTGTTTACTGACGACCGCGGCTACTTCATGGAAGCATTTAAACAGGCAGATTTCGATGCGCATATCGGTCACGTTGATTTCATTCAGGACAATGAGTCCATGTCGTCGAGGGGTGTCATCCGTGGATTGCACTATCAGAAAGGTGACTTTGCACAGGCCAAACTGGTGCGCGTCATCAAGGGACGCGTGCTCGACGTGGCAGTCGACATCCGCAAGAGTTCGCCGACTTTCGGCCGTCACGTTGCCGTTGAACTCAGCGACGCAAACAAGCTTCAGTTCTTTATTCCTCGTGGCTTTGCCCATGGCTTCTTGGTATTGAGCGACGTTGCCGTTTTTACTTATAAAGTAGATAATGTGTATGCGCCGCAGGCAGAGGCGGGCATCCGTTGGGACGACCCTGCCCTAGGCATCGACTGGCCCGTAGAGGGTATGGACATTCTAACCAGCGCGAAGGACCTGAAAGCTCCCTTGTTGCGTGATGCCGTGCTGTTCGACTGACAGAAATACAACTTTAATCAATAAACAACAAACGAAATGAACATAGCAGTTGTAGGAACAGGCTACGTCGGACTGGTGTCGGGCGCTTGCTTTGCTGAGACTGGTGTAAATGTGACATGTGTCGATGTGGACGCCCAGAAGATTGAGCGTCTGCAGAAAGGTGAGATACCCATCTACGAGCCCGGGCTCGACCAGATTGTGCTGAAGAACGTAAAGGCTGGCCGTCTGAAGTTTACCACTGACCTGGCTTCGGTGCTTAACGATCAGGAGATTGTGTTTTCGGCCGTGGGCACGCCGCCCGACGAGGACGGCTCTGCTGACTTGAAGTACGTGTTGCAGGTTGCCCGCACCATTGGTGAGCACATGAACAAATATCTGGTGGTGGTGACAAAGTCGACCGTGCCTGTGGGTACTGCCAAGAAAGTTCACGACACGATAGCTGCAGAACTGGCAAAGCGTGGCGTCGATATTCCCTTCGACGTGGCTTCCAACCCGGAGTTCCTTAAGGAGGGTAACGCCATCAAGGACTTTATGAGTCCCGACCGCGTGGTGGTGGGCGTCGACAGCGAGAAAGCCAAGAAGACGCTCTCTCGCCTGTATAAGCCGTTCATGATGAACAACTTCCGCGTTATCTTTATGGACATCCCCTCGGCCGAGATGACGAAGTATGCTGCCAACTCCATGCTGGCTACGCGCATCTCGTTCATGAACGACATCGCCAACCTTTGCGAGCTCGTGGGTGCAGATGTAAATATGGTACGCGCGGGAATAGGCAGCGACACCCGTATCGGTCGAAAGTTCCTTTATGCTGGCTGTGGCTATGGCGGCTCGTGCTTCCCCAAGGACGTGAAAGCCCTTATCAAGACGGCCGACCAGAATGGCTATTCCATGGAGGTGCTGAAGGCTGTCGAGAACGTCAACGAGCGCCAGAAGTCCATCCTCTTCGACAAGCTGGTGAAGGCTTATGGCAACGAGAGCCTGAAGGGCAAGACCATTGCCATGTGGGGCTTGTCGTTCAAACCCGAGACCGACGACATGCGTGAGGCGCCTGCCCTAGTGATGATCGAGCGTCTGCTGGCTGCCGGTTGCTCTATTCGTGCCTACGACCCCATCGCTATGGATGAGTGCAAACGCCGCATTGGCGACAAGATCACGTATTGTCGCGACATGTACGATGCCGTCCTTGATGCTGACGCCCTGTTGCTGCTTACGGAGTGGAAGGAGTTCCGTCTGCCTACATGGGGCGTCATCAAGAAGGCTATGCGTAAGCCGCTGGTCATCGACGGTCGTAACATTTTTGACATTGAGGAGTTGCAGGAGAACGACTTTGAGTATCACTGCATCGGTAAGTGAAGAGTTAAGAGTGAAACAGTGAAACGGACGAGTCTGATTGTTGGGATATTGGGCATGGTGTTGCTGACGGCCTGCTGGCGTCAGGGCAAGGAGCCTGTTGTTGTCGACGTTGAGGAGCATGAGAACGCCGAAGCGAAGGCCATGCTTCAAGGCATCTGGACGGAGCGTGGTACTGATGAGGTGTCGTTCCGTGCAGAGGGCGACTCCATCTATTATCCTGACGAGACCAGCCAACCCACTGCTTTCCGTATCATAGGCGACTCGTTGGAGCTTGGGAAGAACCGCTACCTGATTGTGCGCCAGACGGAGAACTTCTTCTGCTTCCGCAACCAGGCAGGCGATGAGGTGGAATTGGTGAAGAGCGAACAGGTCGACGACACGTTAGCTTTTATCCATCGCAAGCCTGAAATGCTGAATGTTACGGAGGTCGTGAAATTCGACTCCGTCGTGAACTACAATGGCAAGCGCTACCACTGGTATATTGCCGTGAATCCCACACGTCAGCGCGTGACCAAGATGGTTTACAATAACGATGGCGTCGGCGTAGAGAACATCTACTATGACAATATTATTCACATCGGACTGTTCCAGGGGGCGCAGCGCCTCTATTCGCACAACTTCAACAAGCAGATGTATCGCAACGACGTGCCACAGGACTTCCTCGAGCAGGCCATCCTTGGTAACATGCAGTTCGACCACGTCGATGCCGATGGCTTCCATTTCAATGCTACCATCTGCATCCCTGATGGTATTAGCTGCTACATGGTGGAGACCCTCGTCGGATTTGGTGGCGAAGTAACGATGAAGTTACTGGAGTATTGAAGGAGTTGAGGAGTTGAGGAGTTGTGGAGTTGAGGAGGTAAAGTAGAATAGAGGAGGTAAAGGAGTAGAGGAGTAGAGGAGGTAAAGTAGAATAGACCTATCACCCTTAAACCCAAATTGGTCATTAGAAACAATATCCGTAACAGACCTCCCCTAGCTTGAAGAGAAGATTTTGTCCGCTTAAGGACCAAATCGTGTCCGCTTAAGGACAAAAATCTTCAAGCTAGGGGAGGTCTCTTGTGCTAACGACCGATTCGGCCTTATGGTACATCGCGCTTTCTACCTCGGGGGGCTCCCCGGCAGTATTCCGCCAGCCTTTCAGCCCTTGCTTCGCAAAAGATTCGGAAAGATGCAAAATCATTCACATCGGATGTAACAGGCTCATTGCAAGCCACTTCTGGTGAAGGGTTCCTTCGGTCAACCCAACCGCGTGTTTACTCGCCATTGAGGGCACAGCC
>JAEEGL010021271.1_pt1 | contig 49849 bp, 55 predicted proteins | sample 9134231 | NCBI WGS metagenome assembly JAEEGL01 (sample SAMN16246548, study PRJNA631951) | gut metagenome | biome: gut microbiome; feature: rumen; material: fiber-attached | host: Bos | place: Iran: Karaj | collected 2018-10 | reverse complement strand
GAACCTCTCGAAATAGAAAGAAAATATTTGATAGAAAGACCTAATTTAAATAATCTTCTTGATATGCCTAACTGTACTAAGGTAGAAATTACTCAGACATATTTAAAATCTGGTGATGATACTGAAAGAAGAATTAGAAAAAGAAGTATTGATGGAGATTATATGCTTTATCTTACTGAGAAGAAAAAGATTAATGAGCTTAAGAGAGTTGAAGTTGAAAAACGTTTAACTGAAAAAGAATACTTAAGTTTACTTGATGAAGCTGATCCTGAAAGAAAAACAATTACTAAAACAAGATATTGTTTATCATATAATAACCATTACTTTGAAATAGATATTTATCCAGAGTGGGATAAAGAGGCTATTATGGAGATAGAACTTAGTGATGAAAATGAAGTAGTAAGTGCTCCTGAATTTATTGAAGTTATTAAAGATGTAACTGATGATAAAGCTTATAAAAACTATAATATGGCTAAAGAAATGCCTAAACAATATATAAAATAAAGGAGAATATATGGAATATTTACAAGTATTTGATGACGATAAGAATATGTTATATGAAAAAATAGCTAGATCTAATAAACATGATTTAGAAAGTGGTAAAAACTTTATGATAGTTTTACTATTTATTGAAAATAGTGAAGGTAAGTTTTTAATGCAAAAGACTTCTAAAGCAAAAGGATCTGTTATTGCTACTACTGGTGGGCATGTTACATATGGTGATGATGGAATTACTACTGTTTTAAAGGAAGCAAAAGAAGAACTTGACTTAGACTTATCTAAGGAAGAAGTTAAGTACATCTCTACTGTTAAATATCCAGGTATTTTTTGTGAAGTATACTATACTAAAAAAGATGTTGATTTAGATAAAGTTATACTTCAAGAATCTGAAGTAGAAAGCGTTATGTGGGCTTCTACTAAAGATATAGAAAAATTTATAGAAGAAGAAACATTTAGAAAAAGTAATATTGAACCTTTTAATATGATAATAAATAAAACAAATTAAATATTTGTTTTATTTTTTTATATAATATGGTAATATATTAATCTAAAAGAGGGATAATATGTTAAAAAATGTAGGTTCATTAGTTGCAGATATATCAGATGATTTTGAAAGATGTAATACTTCTTTAAAGAAAGAATATTTAAAAATAAATATTTCTAAATTTAATGAAGTAGCAGGAAAAATAAACTTTTTTAAAGGTACCTTTGGTACTGGATATCCTTTCTACGTTATAGATAGAAACTTTAATAGAGAATTACCTATAATATCTGAGCAGCTAAGATATAATGATGAATTAAGAAATAAAAGCATTTTACTTCAAAGTGATGAATGGAAATGTGAAGAATGTTTAAGAGATTATGGAAGCATGATGGCTGACTTAAAGTGTAAGTGTAAACCATGTCCAAATATTGATAATGAATTAAAACCTAGAAAAGTTATTAATAGACTAGGGGACCTTGATATGTGGTTTGTTTGTGAAGATGGAAAAGTAAATGAATGCTCTTTAATCTTTGAATACTTACTAAGCGAAAATGGATTTAGTACTTCAGATAAAGATCCTGTTAAAACTATTAATGATTTTAAAAGAATAAGTGATGATTTAAAAAATGGTAAGATGCCTAGTATAATGCTTCCTATTGATACTCATATAATAGAAGAAAGTGAACTTACTAAATGTATCATTAATGTTCGTTCAGAAACTTTAAAATATATGAAAGGGGAATATACTCCTTATGTATCAATACATCCTTTATCTCTTAGAAAAAAGTGGCAAAAAGATGATACTGGATATAACTTTGTACATGATTTTTTAAATAGTTTTACTGAATATAATTTTAATGGTTATTTAGAAGAAAGATTACTAGATACTAGAAGATTCTTAGTAAGAACTTTTGATGTAGATACATTATATGATATATTAAAAGTAACAGGAGTAGAATCAACTAGACGTAGACATCAAACTCCTGAACTTGAAGAAGTATTTAAAGAAAAGGTGATGTCATGGAAAAAATAGATTTACATATACATACAAACTGTTCAGATGGAAGTTTAACTCCTTTTGAAGTTATTGATAAAGCTTTAGAAAATGGAGTTACTACTATATCTATAGCAGATCATGATACAGTAGATGCTTATTCTAAAGAGTTAATAGATTATGCTAAAGAAAAAGGTATTAACTTAATTAAAGGAGTAGAAATATCTACTAAAATAAGTAAATGTGGTATTCATGTACTAGGTTATAATATTGATATAAATAATACTGATTTTATAGAAAAGTTATCTAAAGTAAGAAATGCTAGACATGATTATTTATATAATGTAGCAAGTAAATTAGAAGAACTTGGTTATAAAGTTAATACAGAAGAACTAGATAAAATAGAAGCAGTAACTAAAGCTCATATAGCACTTGATATAATAGGAAATAAAGATAATGAAAAACTTCTATTAAAAGAGTTTAATACTATTCCTAGTAAGGGATTATTTATTGAAACTATAATGAATGAAGGATGCCCAGCATATGCTAAAAAAGAAAGTATTACTCCTAAAGAAGCTGCTGATTTAATTAGATTAGCTGGTGGTAAAGTAGTACTTGCTCATCCAGTAGCATACTCTTATGAAGATGGTTTAACTCCTGGTGATATAAAAAGTATTATTAGTGATATGAATGCTGACGGAGTAGAAGCATACTATCTATATGTAGATAGAGATAATAATATGCATAATGATATAGATAAGTGGCTTAAAGTTGCAAAAGAATGTAATAAATTTGTTACAGTAGGATCTGACTTTCATGCAACAGATGGAATTCATCCTGAAATAGGACTTCCTTCTTTGGAAATAGAAATAAATACTGAAAGTATACTAAAAGAGATTGATTAATCATTCTCTTTTTTGTTATAATTAGACAAGTTTGGAGTGAGAATATGAAAATAAGTACATTATTTAGTTTACTTTGTTTTGCTTTTTGGGGGACTGCTGATTTATTTTATAAAAAATCTAATAATGATAAAGATAAATATAGTGATTTAAAAACAGCTATTGTTGTAGGTATAGTAATGGGTATATATGCAACTGGATTCATTATTTATAATGGAATTACCTTTAATAACTTTGGTTCTAATTTATTAGATTCAGTTAAGTATTTACCAGTATCTATGTGTTATATTCTTTCTATGTATATAGGATATAAAGGACTTAAATATATAGAACTTTCTATTTCAAGTCCTGTACAAAATACAAGTGGTGTTATAACAAGTTTATTACTACTATTATTTTTTAAAGAGACTCTACCATGGGTAGCATATTTAGCATTCTTTTTAATATTTATTGGAGTTTTCTTTGTATCTTTAATTGAAAAGAAAGAAAATAAAGTAGTAAAAGTATCTAAAACAAAAAGTATTTTAGCAATACTATTTCCAGTAGGATACTGCGTAATAGATGGACTAGGGACATTCTTAGATGCTTTATACTTAGATAAATTTGGAATAGTAAGTGAAAATATAGCTTTAGTAAGTTATGAATATACATTCTTAGTAGTAGCAATTATTGGTATTATTTATTTAAGTAAGAAAAAAGAAAAAATTACTTTTAAAAAGAATATTAGTATGTGGACTGCTGCAGGACTTGAAACACTAGGACAGTTCTTCTATGTATTTGCTATGGGTGCAGATTCTACTATTAATGCTTCTATCGTAGGAAGTTACTGTATTTTATCCATGATATTATCTAGTATATTCCTAAAAGAAAAATTATCTAAAACAAAATACTTATTCCTTTTTATAGCAGTAATAGGTATAGTAATACTAGCATTTATGGATATTTAAGATTAAGCCTTGCTTAATCTTTTTTATGTAGTATAATATCATTTACCAAAAGAGGTGAAAGTGTGAATACATCATATGAAAGACTAAATGCTAGTAAAAAAACTATACTTGATAAAATGAAGAAGTTAATGAGTGATCCAAAAGTAAGAACTTATGCTAGTTTAGCTAGTGCAATAGGTAATATTGATTCATCTTTAGAAGAAGCTAGTCTAGATAAATATAGAGAATGTAATCATGAAATAGTAGTGATATCTGATAATGAATTTAATGGTCACTACTATGGATGTATTAAGTGTGGTCTTACTTCTTATTCAGATTATTTAGTATTATATTCAAAGTTATCATTTGATGATATTGTAGATAGAATTGGTACTAATAGACATCTTCATGAACTTGAAAAAGAAGTTAAAAATGGCAAACTTGTAAGTAATTCTTTTCATACAAAAGAAGAATTTGAATCGTTAAAAGAAAATGGTGTAAAACCATATGTAAAAACTAGTATCTAACTAGTTTTTTTGTTATAATTAGTTATGGTAAAGGATGTGTGTATATGAACTGCCCAAATTGTGGTACAAGTTTTACAGGAAGTTTTTGTCCTAACTGCGGAACTAATGTAACAAATAGTCCTAAGAAAAGTAGTAAACTTCCACTTATAATAATAGGAGGAGTACTTGTTTTAGTACTTGGAGTAATTTCATTATTCCTTTTAAAAGGAAATGATACTAAAGAAGAAACTTCTAATAAAGAAAATAATGTTAATTTAAAGAAAGTAATATTCTTCTTAAAAAATAGTAGTACTAGTAAATATGCTTTATTTAATGCAGATGGAGATAAACTAACAGACTTTGTTTATACTTCAGTATCTACTCCATTTGATGGAAAAGCATTTGCTAGAACTGGTAATACATCATTAGTACTTGATGAAAAAGGATATGCAGTTGTTTCTGCAACTAGTCCAAGCTCACTTTATACAAGTTCTGGATATTATTTAACACTTTATGAAGATGGTAAAACTAATATTATTACAAGTAGTGGTAAAGAAGTATTTGATGCTACTGGATATTCAGTAGAAGATATGGGAGATTACTATATAACTATTAGTAATAAAAAAGAATTTATCGTATTTGGTAAAGATGGTAAAGAATTAATTAGGGAAAATGTTAAAGGATATGAAAGCAAATATAATGATGATACTGGAATATATGCAAATAATAAATATGCTCTTATATTCTTAGAAGGAACTAATTATTTATTTGATAAATCAAATGATAAACTTATAACTAAATTTGAATCTGATACTGAATATTGTATGGAAGACTTATCAAGTGGAGATACTTTATTAAGTCACTGCCGTGATTTAAATAGTAGTCCTAATAGAAAAGAACATAAAGTAATTTCTAGAGGTAAAGTAATAGATGTAGATGAAAACTGCTACGATATTGATGAAGTAGATGATACTATTCTTTGTACAAGAGCAAAATCTTCTTATGATGATTATTTCTTAACAAGTGATTATAAATTAGGAAGAGAGTATTCTAAAAATGAGTTCTTCTATGATGAACATAACTATGTTAAGATGGATTCTGGTGAAGTTGTATTTATAAGAAATGATAAAGAAGTAAAAAGATTAAAAGATTATCAAATTAAAACTACTTATTTACAAAATTTAAACGTTAAAGAATTCTACGCATTATATAATAGAAAAGATCAGTTATATCATGTATTTACTTTAGATGGTAAAGAAGCATTTAATTATGGATTTAAAGTATTTAATCCATCTAAAGATAATATATATAGAGTTAAAACTGATGAAAAGTATTATTTAATGAATTCTAAAGGAAATAAACTTTCTAAAGAATATGATAATATTTATTATGAAAAAACTGATAATAATAGTTATTACAGTGTTAAAATTAATGATAAATATTCTCTTTTAGATAAAAAAGAAAATGAAATATATTCATGTTCTGATTGTGATATAACAGTACGTACTAAACTTGGTAAAGATTATGCATCGGCTAAGTATAACGACTATGAAGAAGTAGTAGATTTAAATACTAAGAAAGTTATATTAAAACTTGAAGGTGACGTACTATATACAGATGAATATATTAAAGTAAGAAAAAATGGTAAAGAAAGTTACTATACTTACTCAGGGAAAACTTTATTTGAAAACTAGATACAACTTAGTTGTATCTTTTTTATAAACTTTAATGTATAATTATAAATATATAATAGAAAAGAGATTAAATATGGAAAGTGTTCACTCAATAATAATTATTAAAAAAGGTAATAAATATTTAAACTATTTTGATGATAGATGGGGTATGTATTTATTTCCTAATATAAAAGGTAATGATATTAATACTATAAAAGATATGTATAATACTGATAAAGTAAAACTACTATTTGATAAAGTACATGATAAATACTCAGTATCACATAATGAAAATAGAACTTATCATCATTATTTTTATGAAGTAGATACTACTAAAGACGGAGAATATTTCTCCCTAGATGAATTACTTACTTTACCTAAAGTAAAAGAAAATAATGAAGATATAATTAACTTTATAAAAGATTTTTATAACAATTTAAAATAGTACTTTAATTAGCTAAGAAATCTTGACTAATTTGGTGCTATGTTATATTATTAATTATAGAGAATAGGAGAGGTTCTTATGAAAAATAAATTAAAATTATTTATTTCACTTTTAGGTATTACTTTATTATTAACTGGATGTGGAAAGGCTGATCTATATAGTGCTTATAAGAAGATGAGCGTTGGATCTGGTAAAAATCAAATATCTGGATATCAAGTTAATATTAGATTATATGGTTTATATAATGGTGAAAAGGTAAGTGATATTTTTTTAGTTCAAAACTATTTAAATAAAGGATTTAAAATAGTAGATTCAAATAATAATAAAACTTATTATAGAGTTGATGGAGTAAACTATGAATATATTGCTCCTGAAAAAGATAATGATGAATTAGAATTAGGTTATGATTTTGGTGCAACTATCGGTGAAGATGGTGAAATCGTTGAAGAAACTGGAACTTATGAAAAAACTGATAAGAAAGTTCCGTTTACTGATACAGATTTATTCTTAAAAACATTATTAAAAGCTAAAAGTGTTGAAAAACCAGTTACTGAAGAAATAAGTGGAGAAGCATATCAAAAATATTCATTTAAAGTTAGTAAAGCTGTTATGAAAAGAGTTATTGCTGATACTTCAGTAAATGATATTAGATTTACTAAAGATACAGATGCTGCTTGCTGGGTAGATAAAGATGGATATGTTTATAAGATTCTATTTAATTTAAAATCAGGATCTAAAATTGAAGATGATTTAACACTTGCAGTATTCTTTGCAGCAGTAAATAATGTTTCTGAAATAAATAAAGATTCATTAAAATAAGAAGAGGTTTAAAGCCTCTTTTTTACTAGTAAAATTTGGAGGTACAAATGAGTAAGGTTATTAAAGCTGGTTGTATAATGATTAATCCTACTAATAAAACAGTCGCGCTTGTATATCGTGAAAAGCAAAATGATTTTTCTTTTCCAAAAGGGCATATAGAACTAGGCGAAACAGTTGAAGAATGTGCTCTTAGAGAAACTGCAGAGGAAACTAAAAGAGAATGCATTTTACTTAAAAAGGAATGTATATATATCGAAGAATATGTTACATCTGGTGGAGAAGATGTAAGAATGTATTACTTTTTAGGTAAGGATGGAGGACCTAGTAATAATGATAGTCCTGATACTCATCCAACTATTTGGGTTCCTTTTGATGACGTATATGATAAATTATCTTATTCGGGTTTAAGAGATGTTTGGAAATCTATTAAATATGAAGTAGAACTTTATTTAAAATAAAAAAGAGGTTTTAAAACCTCTTTTTTCTATTCTTCTATAAAGATATCTTCTTTTATAGATATATCAGATACATTTTGATTTAGTATTTCTTTAATATTATTATAGTCTTCTATATTGATATCAAAGTTATATGTTATAAGTTCATTAAAATCTTTATTTTTAATATTTATATTTTTTAAGGTATTATCTATTAATTTAACTTTATCATATGAAAAGTTAATTGTTATATTAATACCTTTTTTAATTTCCTTAAATGCTCCTTTATTTAAGGCTTCTACAACAGAGTTAGTATATGCTCTTACTAAACCTCCAGCACCTAGTTTAATACCACCAAAGTATCTTATTACTACTGCAAGTATATAATTTAAATTATTACTTTCTAAAACGTTTAATATTGGCATTCCTGCTGTACCACCAGGCTCTCCATCATCATTAAATCTTTTAGTATTATCTATTATATATGAGTAGCAATAATGAGTTGCGTCTTTATATTCTTTTTTTATATTACTAAGTATATTAAGAACTTCATCCTCACTATATACTTTATATATCCTGCAAATAAATCTAGATTTATTAATAACTATTTCATTTTCTACATTACTAGAGATAGTTTTCATAATATCACCTGACTAAATTATATACTAAAAAGGTATTATTGACAAATATGCTATAATAAAGTTGGTGATATATATGCCAAATATTATTTATACCAGTGACGTAGGTTTAACTATGAGAAAACTTATTAAAGAGCTTGTTAAAGAAGGTATTGATTATACCGTAGAAGATAATAAAATATCTTTTGATGATTATGTAATAGAAGTATGTGAGGTATTAGATTTATTAAATGAAGAAGTATCTTTAGTAGAAGAAAGATATAAAAGAATGTTTTCTTTATTAAATACTTTTTCAGATGAACTAATTAGGTATACTCATATATCAAATTATGATATTAGATATTTAAATAATATGTATCCACCATTTGAAAATAAACAAAGTATTAAGAAAAATAATAGAAAGGTTAAATCTTTAATAAATACAAAAGGATTTAATAATAGTAATAAAAGAAAATATTAGAAAGGAGAATCTTTATGGATGAAAGTGTTAAGAAAAGAATTCAAGATAAATTAAAACTTGTTCCTAATAAGCCAGGATCTTATCAAATGAAGAATAAAGATGGAGTAATCATCTATGTAGGAAAAGCTAAAAACTTACATAAAAGAGTATCTTCATACTTTAATAGAACTCAAACTGGTAAGACTGCTAAACTTGTTAGTGAAATATATGATTTTGAATATATAGTAGTAGATACTGAAACAGAATCACTTGTTCTTGAAATAAACTTAATTAAAAAATATGATCCTAAGTATAATATTCTCCTTAGAGATGATAAAAGTTATCCTTATATAGAACTTACTACTGATAAAGTACCAAGACTTAATGTAGTAAGAAACATTAATAGAAAGAGAAAGAATCATTCTAGAATGTTTGGTCCTTTTCCTAATGTTACGGCATGCCGTTATACGGTAAATCTACTTAATAGATTATATCCTTTACCTAAATGTAAGACTTATGAAAAGACTCCTTGTCTTTATTACCATATAGGGGAGTGTTTAGGATACTGCGCTTTAAAAGTAGAAGAAGAAAAAATAAAACAAATGGAAAGTGAAATACTTTCATTCTTACACGGCAATGATGATATTGTTATAAAGAAACTTAAAGAAGAAATGAATAATGCGTCTGAAAAGCTTAACTTTGAAAAAGCTAAAGAATATAAGGAGATGCTTGATTATTTAAATGTTACTTTAACTAAACAAAAAGTTGAAATAAATGATATTACAAATAGAGATATCTTTGGATATTATACAGATAAAGGATATTTATCTATCCAAGTATTCTTTATTAGAGGTGGTAAGATTTTAGAAAGGCGTTCTAAGATATTTCCTTTAGTAGATGATATCAAAGAAGATTTAACAAATTATATAGCGTCATTCTATGAAAAAGATATTATTCCTCCTAAGGAAATATTAGTTCCAGATATAATCGATAAAGAACTGCTTTCTAATTACTTAAATATACCAGTTTTAACGCCAGTAAAAGGTTCAAAGAAGAATTTACTTAAAATGGCAAATGATAATGCTAAACAAGCCTTATATGAGAAATTTGAGCTTATTAAGAAAGATGAAGATAAAACTATTAATGCTAATGAATCACTTAGAGAAATACTTCATTTAGATAAACTAGATAGAATAGAACTATTTGATAATGCTCATCTATTTGGTACTTATACAGTATCTGGTATGGTCGTATTTAAAAATGGTAAACCTAGTAAAAATGATTATCGTAAATATAAGATAAGTATAGATAAAAATGATGATTATGCTTCTATGAGAGAAGTTATTTATAGAAGATATTATAGAGTTCTTATGGATGATTTAGAAAGACCAGATCTAATTATTGTTGATGGAGGAGTTGGTCAAATAAACGCAGCTAGAGAGATAATATCATCTTTAAACTTAGATATTCCCGTAGTAGGACTTAAAAAAGATAACCACCATAGCACTGAAGGACTCCTTGCATTCTATCCACTAGAAGAAATCGAAATAGATAAAAAGAGTAATTTATTCTACTATTTAGAAAGAATGCAAGATGAAGTACATAACTATACTATTAATTATCATAGACAGCTAAGAAGTAAGGGATCCTTAGAAAGCATTCTAGATAATGTTGATGGGATAGGACCTGCTAGAAAGAAAGAACTTCTTAAAAAATATGGATCTCTAAAGAAAATGAGAGAAGCAAGTATAGATGAATTATCTAGTATACTTTCAAATAAAGTAGCTACTGATTTAATAGAATATTTAAAAGAACTAGAAAAATAGAGTATTCTCTATTTTTCTTTTTTATAATATAATAAATATTAGGTGATTTATATGAGTAAAATTCATGTAATGGATGAACTACTTGCAAATAAGATTGCAGCAGGAGAAGTAGTAGAAAGATGTTCTTCCGTAGTAAAAGAACTAGTAGAAAATAGTATAGACGCAGATTCTAAAAGTATAAGTGTAGAACTAGAAGATGCTGGTACTAAAATGATAAGAGTAATAGATGATGGAAAAGGTATGGATAAAGAAGATGCAGTTATTGCTTTTCAAAGACATGCTACTAGTAAACTTTTAAGTGAAGATGATTTATTTAGAATAAATACATTAGGGTTTAGAGGAGAAGCTCTTCCTTCTATAGCAAGTGTATCTAATATAGTACTTAAAACTAGTACAGGAGATGTAGGAACAGTAGTACATATTTCTGGAGGTAAATTAATTAATCAAACAAATGGTGATGCTAGACGCGGAACTATTATGAGTGTTAATGATTTATTTTATAATACTCCAGCTAGACTTAAACATATTAAAAGTTTATATGCAGAGCTAGCAAGTGTTACTGATTATATGAATAAAATAGCTTTATCTCATCCTGATATAAAGTTTAGTTTAACAAATAATGATCAAACTATCTTAAAAACAGATGGTAGAGGAGAACTTTTAAAAACTATTAAAGATATATATGGCTTTGAAGTAGCAAAAAAAATGTATGAAATAAAAGGTGAAAATGATGACTATATAATAAATGGTTATATAAGTTATCCAGAAGTAACAAGAGCTAATAGAAACTATATTGTTATAGTAGTAAATGGTAGAGTAGTAAGAAATATAGAACTTAATAGAGTTATAAATGATGCATATCACTCATATAAACCAGATAATAGATATCCTATAGTAGTACTTGATATTAAAGTAGATCCATCTTTAATAGATGTTAATATTCATCCTACTAAAATGGATATTAAGTTTAGTAAGATGGAATCTCTTACTGAGTTAATTACATCTTTAATAAAAGAAAAACTAGATCATAAGACAATTATTCCTAAAGTAGAGAAACATCTTAATGATGAAGAATCTACTTTAAAAGATGAAATAAATGAAAAAATTAATAAAAAAGAATCTTATGAAGAAATAGCACTTAATTTTAATGTAGTAAATGATAGTGCTCCTTATATAGCAGTAAATGAAGATTTAATAGTAAGTGATAAATGTACATGTAAGGAAGACGTAGTTATAGAAGAACCTGTAAAAGAAGAAAGTCGTTTTCCTAAAATGTATCCAGTAGGATTAATACACGGTACATTTATAGTTTGTCAGTCAGAAGATGGTATGTATTTAGTAGATGAACATGCCGCAGCAGAAAGAATTAATCTTGAAAGAATACAAAAAGCTAGAAAAGAAAAAACTACTAGTAAGACTGACCTTATTATTCCAATTACTATGGAACTAACAAATACTGATTTTATAATACTTAAAGAAAATAAAGAAGTTCTTGATATATTAGGTATTGATGTAGAAGAATTTGGATTAAATTCTATTATTATTAAATCTCATCCAGTATGGATTAATAAAAATGAAGAAGTAATAATTAAAAGAATTATTGAAAGCGTTATAAAAGAAGAAAAGAACTTTGATATAGAAAAATTCTTAAACTCAGTATATGCAATGTGTGCTTGTAAAATGAGTATAAGAGCTAATACAAATATAACTATTAAAGAAATGGAAAAGCTTCTAGAAGACTTATCTAAATGTGATAATCCATTTAACTGTGCACATGGTAGACCAACTATGATATTTTATTCAAATTATGAACTATTAAAATCATTTAAAAGAACTGGTTTTGAAATTAAAAACTAAGGGGAGGTATATTATGAATTTCTATGATTTATTACTTAATAAATCAAAAGATGTTGGTATTATCAAAAATGTTGTAGGAGCTGTAATAGTAAATGACGATAAAGTACTAGTACTTACTAGAAAGTCAGATGATTTTATGGGAGGTATAGACGAACTACCAAGTGGTAATCTAGAACCTAACGAAAGTATTTATGATGCTCTTATTAGAGAAGTAAAAGAAGAAACAAATCTTGATGTAGAAAGTGTTCTTTCTTTTATAAACACATTTGATTATCTTTCATCCAGTGGTAAGAAAGCTCGTCAGTATAATTTTGCAATTAAGGTAAAAAATATAAATAATATAATACTAACAGAGCATGATTCATATAAGTGGGAACCACTTTCTAGTATTAAAAATAATCCTAATATAACAAATGAAGTAAAATATACTTTAGAAATATATATGTTTAATAATAAAAAATAGAATTTTTTAATAAATTCTATTTTTTTTTGAAGGAAATTGGCATATTAATCTCGTATGTTATATATGAGGTGATTAAATGAACGTAAGAATAAAGGATCTTCCTATTAATGATAGACCTAAAGAAAGACTCGTTAATTTAGGAGTTAGTAGTTTGTCTAATGATGAACTTCTTTCTATATTATTTAATACTGGTACTAAGAGTATTTCGGTTAAAGATATATCTCTATCGCTTCTTAAATATATAGGAAGTATATCTAATTTAAAAGATATTACTTTAAAAGAATTAGTTTCTATTAAAGGAGTAGGGGTATCTAAAGCTGTAACTATATTATCAGCAATGGAACTAGGAAGAAGAGTGTATCAGTCTGAAGATGTTAAAGTTAGTACTAAACTAAGTAGTCCTAAGATAATATTTGAAAGTTATGCAAATAAAGTAAAAGATTTAAAACAAGAAGTTTTTTATGCATTATATCTAGATTCTTCTAAGAAATTAATCGAAGATAAATTATTATTTAAAGGAACAGTAAATGCCAGTATGGTACATCCTAGAGATGTATTTAAGTATGCCTGTATATATAACGCATCATCTATTATTTGTATACATAACCATCCTAGCGGTAATGTTCTTCCAAGTAAAGAAGATTTAAATTCTACTTCTAATCTTGTTAAACTAGGTAAACTATTTAATATTCCAGTAGAAGATCACATTATTATTGGCAAAGATAAATACTATAGTTTTTATGAAAATAATATAATTAAGTGAAAGGAGTAATGTATGAATTATTATAATGAAATTAAGAATTTACTAATTAATAATGAAGTTAATAGAAAAGTTAAACATTATTCTATTAACAAAAGTGATCTGGATACCTATTATAATGTTGGTAAACTTTTATTAGATGCAGGTAATAAGTATGGAGAAGGTATTATTAAAGAGTATTCAATAAGATTAACTAAAGAGTTAGGAAAGGGATATAGTCAAAGAAATCTAAGAAATATGAGACAACTATATAAAGTGTTTCAAAAATGGCAGACACTGTCTGCCAAATTAAGTTGGAGCCATTATTGCGAAATCCTTTGGTTCGACGATAATAAGTTCCAGTACTATATAAAAATTTCTGAATTAAATAATTTATCAGTAAGACAATTACGTGAAAGAATAAAGTATAGAGAGTACGAACGATTACCTGATAATACAAAGAATAATTTAATAAATAAGGATGAATCAAATGTAATTGATTTTGTAAAGAATCCCATTATAATTAATAAAAGTAATAGCTATACTTTTATTTCAGAGAAAGTGCTTAAAAAAATAATATTAGAAGATATAGAAAACTTTTTAGATGAATTAGGGGATGGTTTTACTTATATAAGAAGTGAATATCCAATTAAAATAGGTGATAGATATAATTATATTGATCTTCTTTTATATAATATTAAATACAAATGTTACGTTGTAGTGGAGTTAAAAGTAACTGAACTTAAGAAAGAACATACAGGCCAAATAATGACTTATATGAACTACATTGATATGAATATGAAAACTCCTTTTGAAAATAAGACCGTAGGTATTATTATTTGTAGGCAAAATAATGATTATGTCATTAAATATTGCTCTGATGAGAGGATTATTTCAAGAGAGTTTAAATTAGTGTAATTTTATATAAAAACCGTTGACAATAAAGGATTTATTGTTGTATAATTGTTTGCGTGTAGAGCCTTACTCTACAACCGCGCAGAAAAGGTTTAAAGCAAATATGCACCTTAATGGCGAGTCTTGGAGAATAGGAGGAATAAAAATGACAGCAATATTCGAAACAGGAGGAAAACAATATACTGCTGAAGTTGGTACAGTATTATATGTAGAAAAATTAAATGCTGAAGCTGATTCAGAAGTTGTTTTCGATAAAGTTTTAATGGCTAACGGTGTTGTTGGACGCCCATATGTTAGTGGTGCTCAAGTTAAAGCAAAAGTTTTAAAAAATGGTAAATCTAAAAAAATTAAAATCTTTAAATACAACCAAAAGAAAAACTATCATAGAACTCAAGGTCATCGTCAACCATATACTAAAATTGAAATTACATCTATTAAATAATTTATGATAAAAGTAAATATTAGTAAAAAAGATAGCACTATTAATAAAATTACTATGTCAGGTCATGCAGGATATGATGATTATGGTAAAGATATAGTATGTGCTGCAGCATCTAGTATTGTTATAACAAGCGTTAATGCAATACTAAAATATAACAAAGATGCAATTAGTTATGTTCAAGATGATGATTTAGAAATAACTATTAATTTACATGATAATGTAATCGACTTGCTTATTAATAATATGTTAGATTTATTAACAGAATTAAAAGAGCAATATAAAAATAACATTAAAATAAATATTATATAGGAGGTGTCCTCAATGAAGTTTTTAGAGTTAAATATTCAATTATTTGCCCACAAAAAAGGACAAGGTTCAACTAAAAACGGTCGTGACTCTATTGCTAAAAGATTAGGAGCAAAGGCTGCTGATGGTGAATTTGTTACTGGTGGATCTATTATATATCGTCAACGTGGAACAAAAATTTATCCAGGTGTTAACTGTGGTATTGGATCAGATGATACAGTATATGCAAAAGTATCTGGTTATGTTAAATTTGAACGTGTTGGAAAAGATAGAAAGCAAGTAAGCGTATATCCAGAAAAATAGTATAGGTTTTTTTCCTATACTTTTTTTGTTCTATAAAATTAGAAGGGAGGAATTTTATGGAAGAATACGAGTATAGTTATAAGGTTAGTAATTTAAAACCTTATATCACTTATTGTGAGGAAAATGGTTATAGAAAGGAACCAGCTGTCTTACAAAATAGGAAGGTTTATGACAATGAAAAACTTTCTAATGTAATAGCAAGACTTACTACTACAGTAGTAAATGAAAGAAGAAAAACAACTTTTGATTTTAAAAATATTACTAGTAGAGAAGAAAATTTAAATATTTCATTAGAGTCATTATCTATTAAAGTAGATGATACAAATAGAAAGTTCATTAATTCTATGTTGGACACTTTAGAATTTAAACTGTGTGCTGATAATAAACGTACAAGATATGTTTATAAGAAAAACAATGTTACATTTGAAATAGATGATTATTCTAAACCAAAAATGTATGTAATAGCTATCGAAGGAGATAGAAAAGAAGTAGAAAAAGTAAATAAAGAATTAGAAAACATTAATAAATTATACCAAGTATAATGTTATAATAAATAGGAAGGTGATTTTAGTATGGCAAAAAATGATTTAAGTATAATGGTAGGAGACTACAAACTAAATGTACGATGCTGTGCATTTATTAAAAAGGAAGGTAAAGTTTTATTAGAAGCAAATGATCTTACTGATTATCTAGTACCAGTTGGAGGTAGATGTGAAGCAGGTGAAGATAGTCTATCTGCACTTATAAGAGAAATTGAAGAAGAAACTGGTACTAAAGTTTCTAAAGAAGATGCTAAGTTAATAGGACTTGTTGAGAATTTCTTCTCTCTTGATAATAAAAATTATCATGAATACTTATTCTTATATGAAGTTAATGGTAAAGCATTTAAAAACTTTGATAATATCGAAGTATTAGATCACCCAGGTGAACATGAATCTTGGTATGATTTAGATAAAGTTAAAGATTTATCTATTCAACCAGCATGTGTTAAAGATATGATTAATTCATCAGAATTTAAACATATTATCAATAAAGATAAATAAAAAATTATTTTATCTATTATTTACAAAAAAATTATGTCTTGTTTTTATAATAGAAATGATATAAATATAATGTATATTTTAAAATTGATATTATAATTAATTATATTAGTATAAATCATTTTAATATATAAAAATACTTATACAATTATAAAAGTTTTTGATTAAAAAATATTATATTATAATCCGTTTAATTATCTATATGTTTATTTAAAAAAATTGGTATTTGGTATAACTTTTTATTTATCTGTGTATGCCAAATATTTATATTTGATTTTTATAAAATTGTGTGTCAAATTCGTTGATATGCAATTTTTTTATTTTTTCTTATTAAATTATTTTAATAACTATTTCTTATTATAATTATAAAAAACCGGTATGATTAACTCTTTAATCTGCGAGATATAATAAACGCATAAGGAGGAAAAAGTATGGTTAATTTATTTATTTCAGCAATTTATTTGCTGGGCACATTTTCAATTACATGTGCTTGTTATAAAAAATATGGAAGGGTTGGATTATTTGTTTGGATGTGTGTTTCAACTATAATTTGTAACATACAAGCAATTAAAATAGTAGATATGTTTGGCTTGACGACTTCACTAGGTAATATTTCATATGGTGCAATTTTTTTAACAACTGATATTCTTAGTGAAATATATGGTGAAAAAGAAGCGAGAAAAGCAATAATTTTTAGTTTTTTAACACTTCTTATATTTACTTTATCGATGAGTATGTTTCTTCAATATGTTCCGAGTGCTGTTGATACGACAAATGAATCATTAAAAATAGTATTTAATTATTTGCCTAGAATAACAATTGCAAGTCTTATAAATTGTATTCTAAGTCAGTTTATTGATGCTAGAATGTATAAAATATTAAAAAATAAATATAACAGATTATGGGTTAGTAATAACGGTAGCACTATAGTAAGTCAATTATCAGATACAATTATATTTGTAGTTATTGCTTATTTAGGTGTTATTCCTTTCGCAAATGTTATTGAAATGGCTATTACTACTATTATTTTCAAAATAATAATAGCTTTTCTAGATACCCCATTTTTATATTATGTATCAAAATTTAAAAAGAACGAGGAGATATAATGAAAAAAATTTTTATTAATGATAAAATATTATGTAATGATGATAATATTTTTAATTATGATATGTATATGAATGCCTGCAAAAAAATAGCAGACGATATAAAAAACAAATATGATCTTAACGATCCTACATTGGGTTTTTTAGGTATAGCAAGAGGTGGATTGCCATTAGCAGTAACTGTTTCACAATTACTAAATTTTAGAAATATTTCATTTATGCAATGTAAAATGACTAATAGTGATACTCCACATGACTATGGAGAATTTAAATTGATTAGTGAATATATAGAACCAGGGAAAACAAAATTCATCATTTTTGATGATATATTATATAAAGGTAAAACATCATCGGGAGTTATTAAACATCTTAAAGAAAAGAATATAGATACAAGCGATCTCTATGCATTGGTTGTTGATGAAAGTTTTCAAAACGATAATCCAATTATGACATTTAATGCAGGTTATGAGTCAAAAAAAGATAGTTGGGTTCATTTCTTTTGGGTTGAAGATATACGTGATTCTTTAGAAAGTTTTGGTGATTAATATGCTTATATGTGAAGGCTATTCACCAATAGTTTTATCAGGGCCTTCAGGTGCTGGTAAAACAGAATTAATTGAGTATTTAAAAAAGAAAAATAAAATTTTTGAGGAAGCGCCAGGTATAACTACTCGTCCACGTAGAATTGGAGAAGTTGGAAATACTGAATTTATTACGCAAGAAAAGTTTTTCGAATATGTAAATAATGATGAATTAATACAATATGTAAGACATGATGGGAATTATTATGGGACCTTGAAAAAAGCATTGGAATTATTAAAAGATAAACAAATATTGTTTAATATGGGGTATCAAGGTGCTGTTTCTTTAAAAAATATTAGACCTGATTCATCATTGATATATATATTGCCACCAAATAAAGAAGAAGTTTTGAGAAGAATGGGCAATAGGGGGATACAACGATATTCATTAGGAATCGAACAAACTAAAAAAAGCATCGATTTATACGATTATTTATTAATATCTTATACAGACAATATGGAAAAACTTTATTGTGATTTTATGGATATTTATGAAAGCAGCGAAAGTGGTAAAACAAAAAGTTTAAAATTAATAAAAAATAAGGACTTTATGAAAAATTTTTATAATTAGGAGGAAAAAATGAAAGTAATTTTAGTTACAGGTAATATGAAAAAATTAATTAGTGCAAGACAGTTTTTAAATCCATATGGTATTGATGTTGACAATGAAAAAATGGATACAATTGAAATCCAATCTGATTCAGTAGAGGAAATAGCAATGCATTCAGCTAAGGAAGCAAGTGATAAATTAAAGTGTTCTGTTTTAAAAAATGATACTGGATTCTTTATAGAAGCACTAGGAGGGTTCCCAGGTCCATACACACATGATGTTATGAATCAAATTGGTACTGAAGGTATTTTAAAATTAATGAAAGGCAAGACAAATAGAACTGCGTATTATAAAGAAGCATTTGCTTATTGTGAATATGGAAAAGAACCAGTAGTATTTACTTGCATTACACCAGGCTCTATTGCCAAAAGAAAAAGTGGAAAATATGGGCTTAGAATTGATCCGATTTTTATACCTGAAGGTCATGATAAAACCATGGCGCATTTTCCAGATAGTGAAAGATTTAAGTTATGGAATACAAGTGCTTATGATGACATTGCAAAATATTTGCTAGGGAAAAACAATAAATAAAAGGATAATTACCTTTTATTTATTTTGTAGCCTATTATTCCTAAAAGTTATAACAATATAAAAAAATATTATTTGACATTATAACAAATAAAAATTATAATACTTTTTAAAGTGGGGGATATGTATGAATAACATTAACTTTAATTCTTTAAAAATATTTTATGAGGTGGCAAGTTCTAAAAGTTTTTTGGAAGCATCAAATAAATTATTTGTTTCACAACCTGCTATTAGTAAGAGTATGTCAAAACTTGAAGAAGATTTAAATGTCAAATTATTTTTTCGAGCAAACAAAGGTATTGTTTTAACACAATCGGGTGAAATATTATATAATTATTTAAAAGAGGCCAATGATCTGCTTTATTCATGTAATAGAGCTTTGATGGCTGTTAATGATGTTGAAGATAGCACATTGGTTATAGGTGTTCAATCACATATTGTTAGAAATTATCTTATGAATAAAGTTGATAGTTTTAAAGCTAGACATCCTAAAATTAAAATTGAATTAATTGATATGTCTACTAATCAAATGATGGAACAATTAGAAGCAAGAAAATTAGATTTTGTCATTGATTCATCTCCGATTGATACTATATATAACAATATTTCTGTTACACCGGTTTGCTCTCTTAATACTTGTTTTATAGCTTCAACAAAAAATAATAATGATATCGCTACTATAAAAGATTTAGAAAATGAAGATATTATTTTACCTATATCTCGAAGTTCTCTTAGAAAAAATATAAATAAGATATTTGACGAGAACTCTCTTAATGTTAATATTACTCTTGAATTCGGTACTGAAGAGTTAATTATTGACTCCGTAAGAAGAAATTTAGGAGTAGGATATGTAGTAGAGGATGCTGTAGGTTATTTAGTAGATGCTGGAATAATTAAGAAATTGGAAATAGATGTTAATTTACCTAAAATGGAAATAAATATTGTTAAGATAAACAATAATCTTACTAAGGCTGCAAATTTATTTATAGAGGAAGAAATACTAAATGAAAACTAATGATTTAACTAGATTTTATAAGAAACATTATAATCTTAAAGTTTTAAAATTGCCTGTTTCTAATAAAAAACTACTTGTTTTAGTTTTTGATGATAAATATTATTATTACTTAGAGAAAGATAAGTTCCCTGAATATAATAAGACTAATTCTATACTTAATCTTGTTGATGAAATATCAAATACTTATAAATTAAAGATAAAGAATTACTATCCTGTTTGTTTTTGCAATGATACTCTTGTTTTTGCATTTCGTGTAGGGAATGTGGAATCATCTGAACTTAACAGAGTTCCAATTAATCAAATCCCTGATAAATATAAAAAGCTTGTTAAATTTCATATAGATAATTTTAATCTTTCATATATATCTTCAACAGTTAATACAGAGATTGAAACATCTTTAAAATATATTAATAGATATAAATTTCATGAAAAATATATAAAGAGATATATACTTACTGAAAAGAAAAGAAAAAAAGCTGAATTTAAAAAAATGATTTATGATATTTTACCAAACAAAGAATCTATAATTGATATATCATGTGGTGATAGTACAGATTTATTTGAAGTTGCTTCAAAACATGGTTATAAGACAGTAGTTGGTAATGATGTTTGCATAAAATATCTATCTCAAACTCCATATAAAAATGTTGTTTATACTAACGACAATGTTGAATACAATAATATTAAAAATAATAGTTATGATGTTGTATTTTGTAAAAATACACTTCATCATATGAATAGTTTAATAGGTATCAATAATTTACTAAATCTTATGGATAATATTTCTAAAACTGGAATTGTTATTATAGAAATTATTGATCCAAGAGAACATCTTGGTCTTCCAAAATTATTAAATAAATGGTTATATAGAAAATTTTTAAAAGACAACGGAGAATGCTTCTTAAATGAGATGCAATTTAAAAGCGTAGTTTCTTCATCTTTTAAAGAATATGACATTAAATATGATATGTTTACTAATATTCTAGGTAAATATATGGTTGCATACATAAAGAAGGAGGATTAATTTATGCTTATTAAAATTGAAACAGAAGAAAAGTATTACTGCTTAGATTCTAAGAAACTAATTGAAAGAATAAAAGAACTTGGCTTTGCTGAACTTGATTCCAAAGTTGAAAGTGATGAATATTTTACAGACATTAATAGTGAATTTATTGAAAATAGAACATGTTTAAGAATTAGAAAAACAAATAATTCTAGAATGGAAGTTACATTTAAAGGTAAATCTAGTTCACTTCTTGGTCAATATTGCAAATTAGAAAATAATATAAGTGCAAATATTGATGAATATGAAAACTTTGTTTCTTTATTTACATCACTTGGTTTCTATAGTTATGTTATTGTAGAGAAAGAACGTCTTACTTTTACAAAGCAAGATGGCCAATACAAATATAGTATTATGATAGATAAATTACCTAATATAGGTGGTTTTGTTGAATTTGAAATTATTTCTGAATTAGATGCTAAAAGAGAAGAACTTAATTATGCTCTAAGAACTTTTATTAATAATTTCAAAGATTTAGGCTTGAAAGAAGAAACTAGACCTTATAGAGATGTAGTTGCTAAAAATATTAATGATAAATACTCTTCTAAAAATGAAACAGAGAGTATATATGTTGATATAGATGATTATTTAGTTAAATATGAAAAAGAATTCTTTAAAAAATATAAAGCTGAGATAAGTAAAGCAGCAGGTTCAAATATAAAATGGGGCGAATATCGCAAGAATAAAAGCTTATATTCTGTATTAGAACCTATTGTTGATGATTTTGTAGATAATTTAGTATTTGATAACAAAGAATTACTTGTTGTTGCAGAATTATTAAATAGAAATAAATGTAATGTTACATATATTACCAAATTAAATGAGGTATTCTTTAAACATTTCTTTGGTAAATTAAATATTTCAATTGACAATTTAATAATTGCTGGTGAAGATAGTATGCTTCAAATCATTAAAAAGAATAGCATTGATCTAAAGAACTCTATAATATTTCATTCACAAAGCCTTAAAGAACTTATTAGTATCCTTCTTGTAAAAGAAAATAATGAATAAAATAAATATAGATAATATAAAAGCGCTTTTACTTGATTTAGATGGTACGCTAATCAATAGTGAAAAAGCGTTTTTTGAGGCTTATAAAGATATTCTGCTTAAAGAATATAATGTAGTTATATCTAAAGATGAATATAAAAAGTATGAATTAGAACAAAATGCTAAATTACTTGACTTCAAAAGAAATGAATATCAAAGTATTCGAGATGTATCAGATGATACTATATATCAAAAATTATATGCAAATTATATGCCATTTTTTGAAAGTGTAATTAGAGAAGAGGAGGCAAAAGACAATTTTAACCTTATTAAAGAAATAAAGGATTCGGGTTTAATTGTTGCTTTAGTTACTACTTGTAGAAGAATGTATATTTCAAAGTTGTTAGATTTATATGATTTACATAATACATTTGATATTATTATTGCTAGGGATGATGTTCCTCATGAATTATTAAAACCTAATCCAGCAGAATATTTAATTGCTTTAGATAAACTTCAATTAAAACCTTATAAATGTATTAGTATTGAAGATTCTAAAAGAGGTGTCGATGCTGCTATAGGTGCATCTATTCCAACAATTAAAGTCGATAATTTTACTGAAATTAAGTATCGTGATGATAGAACAATAGAAGAATCATCAGCAAATAAAGTGCTAAGAAATATATTAGATTTTAGATTAAGGAGAAATAATAATGAAAAGAATTAGTGCTAGAGGTATTGTTATTACTGATAAAGGTTTAGCTGTAATCTTTAGAAGAAAGATTACAGATGGAGTTACTAAAGAATATTATGTTTTACCAGGAGGAGGAATAAATCCTGGTGAAGAAGTAATAGACGGATTAAAAAGAGAATTAAAAGAAGAACTTAATATAGATGTAAATGTAAAAGATTTAGCTTTTACAAATGAAACAGAAGATAGAGTAGAATACATTTATAACTGTGAGTATATAAGTGGTAATTTCACTTTAAATGGAGAAGAACTTGATAGAATGAGTGATTCTAACTACTATGAACCTACATTTATAAATGTAAAAGAACTTAATAAATATGACATTATGGATAAATTAAAGGAGTATTTTAAATAAATGGATAAAATAACTCTTGGTATTAAAGAAATAGATAAAGATTACTTTTTTAGAGAAACTTGTTTTGGAATAGTATATAAAAATAATAGTTTTTATATAACTATTAATAATAATGATTATTCTTTAATAGGTGGAGGAATTGAAGAAGGCGAGTCTCATATAGAGACTCTTAAAAGAGAATTTATGGAAGAAGCAGGACTTGAAATAGAAAGTACTACTCCTTTAATAACAATAGACTGTTACTGGGTAACTAATCATGGTCATTATGTAAATTCTCTTGCACATTTTTATGTAGTAAGTGTTTCTGATAAAGAATATACTCCTTTAGAACAAGAGTCTTCTCTTGTTAAAGTAAGTAAAGAAGAAATACTTTCTAAACTTTTTCTTCCTTATCAAATAAAAGCAGTAAGTATGTATTTAGATATGATATAATGAAGTAGGTGATATTATGTTAAAAGATAGACTTAGTAGTATTTATACTAAAGATGAATATAATAAAATAATTGATGGATATTCTAAAGATAGATATACTACTTTTAGAGTCAATACTTTGAAGTCTAATATAGAGGAAATTACTTCTATATTGAATAGTAATAGTATCACTTATGAAATATCGAATATTTATGATAATGCAATTATCTTAAAAGATAACTATGATATAAGAACGCTAGATATATATAACGAAGGAAAGATATATATTCAAAGTATATCTAGTATGTTACCACCTTTATATATGGACTTAAATGATAATGATTCAGTTCTTGATATGACAGCAGCTCCTGGTGGTAAAACTTCTTTAATAGCGTCTTTAAAAGATGTTAAAATTACTGCTATTGAGAAGAATAAAATAAGATGTGATAGATTAAAATATAATCTAGATAAACTTGGAGTAAAAAGAGTTACAGTATTAAATGAAGATGCTAGAAATATAGATCCTTTTTTTAAATTTGATAAGATTCTTTTGGATGCTCCTTGTTCTGGAACAGGCACTTTAAATATAAGTGATTTAGATACGTTTGATGAAGAATTAATTACTAGATCAGTTAAAGTACAAGAAATACTTCTAAATAAAGCTATAGAACTTTTAAAAGTAGGAGGAACTCTTCTTTATTCAACATGTTCTATTCTTCCTATAGAAAATGAAGAGCAAATAAAGAAAGTACTTTCTAAAGGAAATGTTAAACTAGTTCCACTTGATTCAAAAAATTTACCAGCACTTCCAAACTCGTTAGAGGGTACTATAACAGTACTTCCTACTAAAGAGTTTGAAGGATTCTTTATATCTAAATTAGAAAAGATTAAATAATATAGACTTAGTTTACTAAGTCTTCTTTTTATATAAAATTGTTACTTTATAACTTAAAATATATTGAAAATAATTAAAAAAGTAACAAAAAGTATTTTCATTAGTATTAATATATGTTACAATTTCAGTAAGAAAGAACTTATTATAATTAAGGAGGCGTTTTTATGACTGATTTAGAAAAAATTTTGGAGTTAGTTCAAAAAAACGGCGGTTATATTACTACAAAAGAAGTAGTAGATAATGGTTTAAATAAAATGGCTTTAAAAAGATTGTGTGATGGCGAATTGTTAGAAAGAATATCAACTGGATTTTATTCACTTCCTAATATAATTACTGATGAGTATTATAAAATTCTTTCTAAAAGTAAGAATGCTATTTTTTCTTATACTACATCATTATTTTTACATGATTTATCAGACAGAACTCCACTTTATTTTGATGTAACTGTTCCTCGTGGATATGGTGGATCGCTTCAAAATATTGATTCAGTATTACTTCATTATGTTGATAATAAAATATTTTATCTAGGTGTGGAAACTATCAAATCTCCATTTGGAATGAATATTAAATGTTATGATTTAGAAAGAACTATTTGTGACATTATTAAAGATAAAAATCATATGGATAAAGAAATTTATACTAAGGCATTGAAATGGTATGCTAAAAGAAAAGATAAAGATCTTTTAAAACTTACAAAATATTCTAAAAAATTAAATATTGAAAAAGAAGTTGTAGATATTATGCAGGTTATCTTTTAATGAATAGTGACAAATTAAATGCAATTATAAAAAATAAAGCTAATGGTAGTAATGATTTATCATTACATCTTCATCAAATGTATTTTTTTGAACATGTATTAATGAGACTTGAAAAAAGCAAATATAGAGATAATATTATCCTTAAAGGTGGTGTGCTTCTTTCATCTATTATTGGATGTGATATGCGTACTACTAAGGATATAGATGCCACTTTAAAAGGTATTTCATTAAATACAGAATCTCTTCTAACTATCTTTAATGAAATATTATCTATAGATACTAATGATGGAATATCATTTAGAATTGATAGCATCAATGATATTAGATTAGAAGATGAATATGGTGGTTATAGAATTAATGTATATGCTGAGTTTGATAGAATTAAAACTCACTTCTTTATAGAAGTATCAACAGGAGACATAATTACTCCAAGAGAAATAATATATAAATATAAATCTATTTTTGAAGATAAAAGAATTAATATTATGGCATATACTATTGAAACGATAATTGCAGAAAAATTTGAAAGTATTATTAGTAAAAATATATCTACAACTAGAGCAAAAGACTTTTATGACATTTATATGCTAATAAATGAACACAAGGAAAGTATTAATACTGAAACATTAATTAAAGCAATAGAAAGAACATTTAAACATCGAAATTCTATTTTAAATAAAGATTATTTAAATGAAATTTATGAAATAATTAAAGATAGTACCATATTAAATGATTTATTTAGTAACTACCAAAAGAAACTTAAATATGCTAAGAATGTTATGTTTGAAGATACTATTTATTCAATAAAATATATTATAGATATTTTAAATTTATAATTACTTTATGTTATAATTATTATGTTTGATGGGAGTCTTTATTATGGTAGTAGATGGTATTGGTATTAGAAATAATCTTATTTCTAAATATAAAGAAGAAATAATAAATAATAATTATAATATAAAACTATCAATTATATGCATTGGAGATAATGAAGCTAGTAATATATATGTTAGAAGTAAAAAGAAAGTATGTGAAGAATGTAATATTTCTTGTGATATACAATATTTTGATTATATAAGTAAGGAAGATTTAACTAGTTTAATAAATAAACTTAATAATGATAGTTCAGTAACTGGTATTATGGTAGAACTACCACTTCCAGATTATCTAGATAAAGAAGAAATAATTAATTTAATAGATCTATCTAAAGACGTTGATGGACTTACAAAAAATAATTTAGTTATGCCTTGTACAGCACTTGCAGTACTTGAAATACTAAATAATTATAATATTGATATAAATAATAAAAATATTACTTTAGTAGGATATAGTTCTTTGATAGGAAAACCTCTTGAAAAATATTTTATTTCAAAAGGTATTAATCCTACTATATGTAATACTAAAACAGTTAATTTAAAAGAAAATACACTTTCTGCAGATATTTTAATATCTGCAGCAGGGAAACGTAATTTAATTACTAAAGATATGGTAAAAGATAACTCTATTATCATAGATTGTGCTATAATTAGAGAGGGTAATAGGTTATATGGTGATACTGATTTTGATAGTATTAAAGATAAAGTATCATTAATTACACCTGTTCCTAACGGAGTAGGACCTATTACAACAGTAATGGTTATTAAAAACTTAATAGATTTATATAAAAGGAAGTGATGTTATGAACAATAAAGTAATATACTTAACTACTAATAAAGGTAAATTTGAAGAAGCTAAAAGACTATTTGAAAAGAATGGTATTGATATTGAAATAGCTACTCCAGATTTTGAAATACCTGAAATACAAGCAAAAACATGTGGCGAGGTAGTAGAGTTCTCAGTAAAATATATGGCTGAGAAACTAGGTAGACCATGTGTTAAATCAGATTCAGGCTTGTATTTAGATTGTCTAGGAGGTCTTCCAGGACCATATAATGCATATTTTGATAAGCAGATAGGAGTAGAACACTTCTTAGAACTTATTAAAAATGAAACTAATAGAAAAGCTAGACTTGAAGATACATTTGCTTATTGTGAACCTGGTAAAGACCCAGTAGTATTTACTGGTTCTAGTACAGGAACTATATCATATGAGTCAAAAGGAAACTTAGGAAGATGGCATGATCACTTCTATATTCCTGATGGAGAAACTAAGACACTTAGTGAATTAAGAGAGATAGATAGAGATTATGAATCAAAGTTCTGGGGTAATGCTAAATTTGACTTCATTAACTGGTATAAAGAAAATAAATTAGGTAAATAATTACATTAAAGAGAGCTTTTTCTATAAAAGGCTCTTTTTTCTAGTTTTTAAGCCACTTTGTGTAAAATTGACAAAGTAGAAAAATATGCTATAATAACTTGCAAGTCAAGGGGTTATGGCTTGATGCTAGGGGGGATTTTATGGAAATTCTAGAACAATTTGAAAAAGAAATACAAGGTTTAAGTATGAAACCAAATAATCATATTTATAGCAATCGTTTAGACAAAAAAGCGCGAGAAGTTTTAGAAGATATTGAATTTAATCATAATACTGCTTGGTCTATTTATATGTATGAAAGGAATAAAAAAAGTGGTTATTTAGATAAACCTGCAATATTATATAGAGGTAATAAAATTACATATAAAGAAATGTATAAAAAAGCATTTGAGTATGCTAAATCTTTGAAACAATTAGGATTAAAAAAAGGTGATACTCTTCCAATCTGTGTTTCAAATACACCTGAATACCTATATATTTTTATTGCATGTAATATGATAGGTGTAACATCACACTTTATGCCTTCATATTTTGATGAAGATTTTCTTCTTTCTACAATAAACGAATCAGGTTGTAAAACTATGTTTGTTTCTGAGGATAACTATTCTAAAATATCTTCAACACTTGAAAAAAGTAATATTAAAAATATTATTATACCTTCATTAAGTGATTCATTGATGAAAAAAAATGGTAAACCATATAATCCATTTCAATCATTTGAAAAAAATCATGATTTTGGAAGCCGTATTAATTTATATAAATCATTCTCTTATAAAAAGATTCTTTCTCAAGATGAATTTATTGATTTAGGAAAAGCATATGATAAAAATGTTATTGAAGAACAGTCATTAGATGATATCGCTACTATTTCTTATACAAGCGGTACTACAAATAAGAATCGTCCAAAGGCTGTTAAGCATTCGAATAGAGTGTATGTGACAGTTTCTAGATTTAAGTCATCTGATGTTTCTAAAATGCCAGAAATGAAGAACTTGGTTACTCAGTTTGGTATTCCTGTTTACTCTCATACTAATTTAAGTAATGTAACAGATACATTATTTTGCAATTGTACTTATGCTGCTGAGCCATTTAGGGATAAAGAATTTTTTATGACATCATTATTAATTAACAAACCTAATTATTGTCAAGAAACAGCTGGTACATGGATTGATTTAGGAAAGAAACTTTTAAGCAAGGAATACAAACATGTAAAATTTCCATCTTTAATGTTGCCTGATCTGGTTGGCGAAGGATGTTCTGCTGGTGAAGAAAAGTTTTTAAATAAAATTGCTAGAAGACATGCTTTTGGAACAGGTAAATTACCTTTCCCATTATCACCAGTTACCTTTTCACTAGGCGGTGGAACTTGCGAGACAGGCGGATTATTCTTTACTATATTTCACGCACTTCAAAATAATAAGGTAAAAATTCGTGGAAAAAATTATTCTTTAGGTTTACTTCCTGTTAAACTTGCTGAGTATAATGTTCTAAAACCAGATGGTAGCTATTGCGATGTAAATGAACCTGGTATTCTAGTTGTTGACTCGCCAGCTAACATGAGTGGATATTTAGATGATTCATTAAACGAAGATGTATTTGTAACAGATAAATATGGAAAAAAATGGATGAAAATGGGTGCGTTAGGATATATTGCTGATCCATATTATAGAAGTTTAAAAATTAAGGGAAGAATTAATGATTATGTAACTTTATCAAATGGAGAAATGTTTCCAACATTTAAGATTGAAGAATCAATTTCAAAAGATACTAAGAACATTTTATCTTGTACAGTAATTAAAAATGATGATAATAGTTATGTTTGTCATATCGAAAAACAACCAGACTCTAAGAAAAGTATGGAATATATTTTAGCTTCATGTAAATTAAGAATTTATAATGAAATATCAGTTGAAATCATTCCTAGAATTTCATTTAGAATACATAGCTTTATTGAAGGCTTTCCTGTTGACCCTAGTGGTAAGAGAAGCATTAGGGCTTTAAGAGAAGAGGACAATAAGGATAAGCTTATATCAATTGATAGTATAGCTGATTTTAATGTTAAAAAAACTGAGAAAGTTAAAACTTTTAAAATAAGTTAATTTCAAAAAAGAGTCTAATGACTCTTTTTTATTGCTTTTAATTCTAAATGTGTTATATAATGAAGTAGGATATATAAAATACAGGTGGTGGCTTTATGGAATATTTATTAATGTTAGGTCTTTGTTTTATTCTTAGTTTGTCTTTGATTATTGCTTTTTTTACAAAAAAAGCATTGTTTCTGGGGAAACTATTATTTATAAGTTACTTATAATTACCAACATGATTGGTATTATTTTAGAAATGCTTAGTATTTATCTTAGTAATATGTATTTAAATACAGCACTGACTACTGTAATAATTAAACTATATTTCGTTTATATTATTACATTTTTATCTATCATTCTTTTCTACGAATTTGAAATATATAAAGTGGGTTTCCATGATAAGTCATTTTCAAAAAACTTTAAGTTTATTTCGTGGATAATATATCTTATTTCAACAATACTAATTTTAGTGTTGCCTTTTGAACAACATAAAGGATATGCTTCGGGTACTTGCGTTGATTTTATTTATATATATTCTTCAATCCTTTTTGTTATATTTTTTATAGTTTTTCTTTCAAATAGGAAAGCTAATAAATTTTCAAAATTTTTCCCTATGTTGTTATTAGTTCTTTTAATGTTAATTATAACTTTTATTCAAAAATATAATCCGGATTTTACTATTTCGACTGCTGTTCATTTCTTAACGGTTTTTATAATGTTTCATACTATTGAAAATCCTGATGTTAAGATGGTAGAGCAACTTGAAGTAGCTAAGAAACAAGCTGATGATGCTAACAATGCTAAGAGCGAGTTTTTAGCTAGTATGAGTCATGAAATACGTACTCCTTTAAATGCTATTGTTGGTTTCTCACAGGCTTTAGAGGAAGAAGATATTCCTGCAAGTGCTAAAGATGAAGTAGAAGATATTATTTCTGCTTCTAATACACTTCTTGAAATAGTTAATGGTATTCTTGATATTTCTAAGATTGAAGCTAATAAATTAGATATTATTGATAGTAATTATAGTTTCCATAAATTATTTAATGAACTTGTTACTTTATCTAAGGCTCGTATAGGAGAAAGTTCAGTCGACTTTAGATATAATATAGATCCTACGATACCTCCTGTATTATATGGAGATCACTCTCGTATTAAACAAGTTATTCTTAATATACTTACTAATGCTATTAAGTATACTAAAGAAGGATATATTGATTTTAGAATTAGTTCTATTATTCAAGGAGATATGTGTAGATTAATTATATCTGTAGAAGACTCTGGTATTGGTATTAAAGAAGCTAATATTAATAGATTATTTAGTAAATTTGATAGACTTGGTGTAGAAAAAGAAATTACTATTGAAGGTACTGGACTTGGTCTTGCTATTACTAAGAAGTTAGTTGATTTAATGAATGGTTCCATTGTAGTACAAAGTATCTACGGAGAAGGCTCTAAATTTACTATTGCTATAGATCAAGCTATTGCTAAAGATGTTCCTGTTGAAGAAGTACTTGGTAAAGATGAAAAATCTTCTAAAGTAATTGATTGCTCTGGTAAGAAACTTCTTATTGTTGATGATAATATGGTTAATATTAAGGTTGCTCAAAGACTTCTTAGAGAGTATAAAATTGACACTGAAGCTGTTCAAAGTGGTCAAGAAGCAATTAATAAGATATCTAGTGGTGAACACTTTGATTTAATCTTTATGGACGATTTAATGCCTAAGATGAGTGGTGTTGAAACTCTTAAAAAACTTCAAGAGTTACCAGAATTTAATATACCAACTATTGCTTTAACAGCAAATGCTATTACTGGTATGAGAGATAAATATATTAATTTAGGATTTAATGATTATTTAGCTAAGCCTCTTAAAAAAGAGGAATTAAGTATAATAATGACTAAATTCTTAGATAATTAATAAATTATATGTTATAATGATTATAGAGAAGGTGAAGATATGAGAGATTCAAATATATTAACTTCAAATGGAGTAGATGTTGCTAGTAGTCTAGAACTATTTGGTGATATGGCTACATATGATGAAACTGTTACAGATTTCTTAGCAGGTGTTACTACTAAACTTGCTGATATCGAAAAATATAAAGTAGCAGGTGATATGCCTAATTATGCAATACTTGTTCACTCTTTAAAAAGTGATGCTAAATATTTAGGACTTACTAAACTTGCTGAACTTGCTTATAACCATGAAATGCAAAGTAAAGCTAATGATATAAATTATGTATATCAAAATTATGATGCACTTGTTGGTGAGGCTAATAGAATTATAAATGTTTTAAAAACATATATGGGAGAAGCTATTACTACTACTGTAGCACCAGCTCCTGCTGTAAAAGATAAAACTATCTTAGTTGTAGATGATTCTGATGTAATTAGAACATTTATTCAAAAGATATTCGATAATAATTACTTAGTATTAGTTGCTCATGATGGTAAAGAAGCACTTGATATAATTGGTACTAATTCATATGGTAATATTATTGGTATGCTTTTAGATTTAAATATGCCTAATGTAAATGGGTTTGAAGTATTAGATTACTTAAAAAATAATAATTTATTTGTTAAAATACCAGTTGCTATCATTACTGGTGATGATTCTAAGGAAACTACTACTAGAGCATTTAATTATCCAATAGTAGGTGTTCTTCAAAAACCATTTAATGAAAGAGATATTAGACTTGTAATTGAAAAGATGATATCTATTAATTCAAACTTATAAAACAGATTTTTATCTGTTTTTTTTTATGTTTATTTATGTTATACTAATAATGTTAGGATAGGGAAGTGAGAATATGGAATTAGTTACAATACTTGACCAAATAGATACACAAATTGTTGCGCTTCTTTTTAATATTGCAATGATTATTGCATACTTCTCTAAAAAACGTATTAACAATGTTGAAAGTAAGAAATATTCATTTTTACTATTTATGGTTTTTATATGTATTTGTTTAGATATTATTTCTTCTCTTTCACTGGCAATTTTTACTTCTAATTCTTATATATCATATATTACAAAAGCTATATATTATTATGCATTAATACTAAATATTAATATTATTCTTATGTATTCAATAATACTAATTAATTCGGATTATCATAAAACGAAAATATTTTTAAAGTCTCTTGATGCTGATTATGCAAAACGTAATGAGAGAAAAAGAGATAATTCGATAAAAAACTTTACTGCTTTATCTTATTCAATATCTGTTATAGAATTATGTGTTATTTTAATGCTTCCTTATAATAATGCTGTATTATTTGGTCTTTCTTCAATAAAGATCTTTATTTATGGGGCATTTCTAATTAGAATTATTGTACTAGTTTTTTTATTATGTCTAAGGTGGAAGTATGTTAGTAGTCCTACTAAGCATGTAATATTTACTATAATACTTGGTTTTAATATTTATACTATCTTACAAGTATTTATTATTAAGAATATTACTGCTACTATAATGCTTACTATAACACTTGTTATAATGTACTTTACTGTACAAAATCCTGATTATGAAATAATAAATCAACTTACAGAAGCTAAGAGGAAAGCTGAAGATGTTAATGAAGGTAAAACTAATTTCCTTCTTAGTATGAGTCATGAAATACGTACTCCTTTAAATTCTATAGTGGGCTTTTCCGAAATACTTAAAGAAAATAATAAGGATCCAGAAATTAATGATGGAGTTAACTCAATACTCGTTGCATCTAATAGTTTACTGGATACTATAAATGGTATTCTTGATATATCTAAAATAGAGTCAAATATTCTTGAAATAAAGACTAATTCATATAGATTTAAGAAATTATTTGATGAGTTATGTTTACTTGGTAAATCAAGAATAAATGGTAAAAATATAGAATTTAGATCATGGGCTGATCCATATATTCCTGAATATTTAATAGGTGACTTTATTCATGTTAAACAAGTAGTACTTAATATACTTACTAATGCTATTAAATATACTAAAGAAGGGTATGTAGATTTTAAAATTAATGCCAAATTATCTGATAAATACTGCACTCTTATTATTTCAGTAGAAGATACAGGTATTGGTATAAAGAAAGAAGATTTAAATAGATTATTTACTAAATTTGATAGACTTGGTGTAGAAAGACAAATGCAAATTGAAGGTACTGGGCTAGGTTTAGCACTTACTAAAAGGCTTGTTGATCTTATGAATGGTAAGATATCTGTTACAAGTGAATATGGTAAGGGTTCTACGTTTACTGTTGAACTAATTCAAGGTATTAATACTAATGTTATAAAACCTGTTAAAGAAGAAATAAAGGTATCTTCTTTAAACTTATTTAAAGGTAAGAATGTTCTTGTAGTAGACGATAATGTTACTAGTATTAAAGTTATTACTAAATTTCTTTCTAAATATGGAATAAATGTTACTTCACTTCGTTCTGGTGAAGAGGCTATTAAATATGCTATTTTTGGTAATAAGACTGATTTAATCTTTATGGATGATGTTATGCCTAGTTTATCTGGTACAGAAACTCTTAAAAAACTTAAGAAAATAAATGGATTTAATATTCCAGTAGTGATGCTTACGGCAAATGTTATTACTGGTATTAGAGAAAAATATTTAGAGCAAGGATTTGATGAGTATTTAGCTAAACCTATTAATGTAGAAGAATTAGATGAAATACTTATTAAATTTTTAAGGTAGGATGTATACTATGGAAAAATATTTGGATTATCTTAATGTTATACATATTCCAATAATATGTTTAATATTTATATTAATAATATCTTATGTTTTTTATAAAAAGAGTAAACTAAAAACAGAAGAAAACGCCATTTATTCTATATTAATAATATCTGTTATAGGATCCATTATCATTAATATAATAAGTGTATACTTTATGCATAAGTATCCTGGTGAAAACATAAGTAAAGTGTTATTTACTAAGAGTTATTTATGCTTACAGTTATTTTATGTAGTATGCCTTACATATTTCTTACATGTATCTACTAAAGGTATTAAAAAAGAATATTGTAATTTAGGTCTTAGATATAATAGAGGAATTATTATATTTGGATTTGCTATAACTATTATTCAGTCAATTATTATAATGATATTGCCAATTCATTTTTATATAGATAATACTAGATATTTCTTTAGAGGACCAGTAATGGTATTTGTATTCTTTATGAATATAATATATGCAATTATATGGATTATAAAGTTATCTAGACATTTATATGAAATTGATTTTAATAAGTTAATCACTTATGTTATATATATATTCTTAACATTTATATGTTTTGTCTTAGAAACAGTATTTCCAGGGGTAATAATTAATACTTTTGCTATATCATTTACTCTGTTCCTTTTATATTTTACTTTGGATAATCCAAATATTGAACTTATAAATGAACTTGAGTTTACTAAAAAGCAAACGGAAACTGCAGCGAGTGCTAAAGATGATTTCTTATCAAATATGAGTCATGAAATACGTACTCCTTTAAATGCAATACTTGGTTTTTCTCAGCTTCTTAGTGAAAAGAAAAGTGATGATGCTACTAAAGAAAGTATAGAAGAAATAGAATATTCTTCATATGTACTTATGGATATAGTAAATGGAATACTTGATATTTCTAAGATGGAAGCAGGTAAATTTGAATTATACGAGACAGATTACTCACTTAATGATATAATAAAAGAAGTAAAGCAGAAGATGAAAATAAGGGCTAGAAATAAAGATGTTGAAGTAATATTTGACATTAGCCCTAATTTACCAAAAGTATTATTTGGTGATCCTCTTCAAGTTACTCAAATCATGAATCAATTACTATCTAATAGTATTAAGTTTACTGAACACGGAAAAGTAATATTTTCTGTAGATAGTAAGATTGTTGATGGTGAGTGCGTGCTTACTATATCTTCTGAAGATACCGGTATTGGTATAAAAGAAGAAGACTTAGAAAAAATCTTCAAAAAATTTGAAAAGCTTGAAACAACCAAAGCTTTAAAAGTTGAAGGAGCAGGACTTGGTCTTGCTATTACAAAAAGACTAGTTCAAATGATGCATGGTACTGTAATGGTACAAAGTGTCTATGGAAAGGGTTCTAAATTTACAGTAGTAATAAATCAAAAAATATCTAATGCTATTATTAAAGATGAAAAAGATATTCCAGCACTTACTGATTTTACTGGTAAAAGAATACTTATTGTAGATGATAATCCTTTAAATATAAAGGTTGTAGAAAGACTACTTAAGACATTTAACTGTTTAACAGATAGTGTTACAAGTGGTAGTGATTGTATAAGCAAAATAAAAAATCATGAAGTTTTTGATTTAATATTTATGGATGATATGATGCCTGAATTAAGTGGTGTTGATACTCTAAGAAAACTTAGAACTATTGAAGGATTTAATACTAAAGTAATAGTACTTACAGCAAATTCTTCTAATGGAATAAAGACTAAATATATTGATGATGGATTTGATGACTATCTTGCTAAACCAATCAACAAAGATGAATTAAGTAAAATATTAAATAAGTATCTTACAAAATAGAAACGAGGGATAATATGAAAGATGTAAATATTTTAATTGAAAATGGGGTTGATGTTAATGGAAGTCTAGAAGTTTTAGGAGATATGGAAACATATGATGAAACTGTAATTGACTTCTTAAATGAAATTGATTCTAAATTAAATAATTTAAAAGAATCTAAGGGTAATAATGATTTAGCAAACTTTGCTATATATGCACATTCAATTAAAAGTGATGCAAGATATCTAGGATTTACTAAACTTGCTGAAGTAGCATATGAAGAAGAACTAGCTGGTAAAGAAAATAATTTATCTAGAGCAGATGCTTCTTATGAAGAAATGCTTAACCAAGTTAATTTAATGGTTAGTACTTTAAAAAGATATATTGGTAATACAACTATTCAAGATGTTAAAGAAGAAGTTACTTTAAATCCTAATTCTAAAACGATTTTAGTTGTAGATGATTCAGATATTATTAGAAACTTTATTTCTAAAATATTTAATAATACTTATAATGTAGTAGTAGCACATGATGGTAGAGAAGCTATAGATATACTTAATACAACAACTTTTGATAGTCTTGCATGTATCTTACTTGATCTTAATATGCCAAATGTTAATGGATTTGAAGTATTAGATTACTTAGATGTAAATAATCTATATAATATTATTCCAGTATCTATTATTACAGGAGATGACTCAAAAGATACTGTAGAGAGAGCATTTACTTATCCTATAGTAGATGTACTTCAAAAACCATTTAATGAAAACAATGTTAAAGATATAGTTGATAAAATGGTTTCCTTAAAAAGATAATAATAAATAGTTAGGAGCTTGATACTTTGGAAGTTTTATTATTATGTTTAGAGATATTCTTTGTTAGAATATTTGATGTTGCTTTAAGTACAGTAAGAACAATTATTACTGTTAAAGGTAAAACTGTTTTAGCAAGTATAATTGGTTTTATAGAAGTATTAATATGGTTCTTAATAGTAAGAGAAGCTTTAAATACAGATTATTCTAGTTTTCTAGTAGGAATGAGTTATGCAGGTGGTTATGCGGTAGGAACTTTAGTAGGAGGATTCTTCTCTGAAAAGTTAATTAGTGGTAATTTAACTGTTCAAGTAATACTTTCTTCTGCAAATGATGAAGTAGTATCTTTTATAAGGAAAAATGGTTTTGCTGTAAGTGTTCTTGATGTTAAAGGTCAAGATGATGTTAAAAGATATATGCTTATTATAGAAATAAAGAAGAAAGAAATTACTTCTTTAAGAAAACTAATTAAAGAACTAGATGATAAAGCATTTATAATTGTTAATGAAACGAAAATGGTACAAAACGGATATTTTAGATAATATTCGTTTTTTTATGATATAATACTTATATAGAGTTAGGAGAGTAATATGAAAAAGAATTTTTTAAATTACATCAAGTCTGAACTACTAAAAATTAAAGAAAATAATGAAAGGAAAAAGGAAGAGAAAAGAAATCAAATTAGAGAAGCGCTTGATAAACCTTGGACCGATGCCGAATTAAAAGCATATAATCTTAATTATTGCATGGAACTTAGTATTGCTACGCAGTATTTTGTTAACATAAATGAAGCAGTATTTAAAACAGTAGAAGATGCTAAAAGAAATATGCTTATACAAAATAAAGCATTATTTACTGATGAAGAATTTAAAGAATATCTTGATAAATTTAACGGAAAGAAATTAATAAAGTAGGGTAATACCTACTTTTTATAGGTGGTAATATGAAAGACAAAATGATTAAATATGCAAGCATTATACTTGATACTTGTTTAAAAATAGATATAGATAAACCTTTATTTATAAGTGTTAATAAAGAAAGAGAAGATTTTGCAAATATTATAAAAGATCTCGCAATTAAAAAAGGAGTAAAAGACATTTATATAGAAAGTGTTGATACATATAAAAAGCATGAGTTACTTCTAAATAAGAGTATAGATGATCTTAAAGAAACACCATATTTTAATAAGAAAGTATGGAATGAATATGCTTTAAAAGGAGCAGCATTTTTAATGCTTGCATCAGAGATGCCAGGATTAATGAAAGATGTAGATCCTAAAAAGATATCAGAACTTACTACATATAGTTTATCTACCAGAAAAGATTTTGATGATTTAAGAGATAAAAATATGCTTCCTTGGTGTATAGCATGTGTTCCTACTTCTTTATGGTCTAAAAAGATATTTGGAAGGGAAGATGTAGATAGACTTTGGAATACTATATTTGAAATATGTCATATAGAAGATGAAGGTTTTTGGGATAAGAAATTAGAAAGACTTGAAAATGAAGCCTCTTTATTAAATAAGTATCATTTTTCTAAATTAAGATATAGTAGTAATAATGGTACTAATTTTACTATAGGTCTTCCTACTAAACATATATGGGAAACTGGATATAGTAAGATAAATAATAAGAAAGTACTTGTTAATTTTCCTACAGAAGAAGTATTTACTTCACCTGATAGATTATCTATAAACGGGGTAGTATATAATTCTAAACCACTTAGTTACCAAGATAATATTATAGATAATTTTCATATTACTTTTGAAGATGGTAAGGTAACTGGTTTTGAAGCTGAAACTGGGTATGATACTCTTAAGGAACTTCTTAGTTCAACTCCTAATATAGATTACTTAGGGGAAGTAGCAATAGTAGAAAAAACCTCTTCTATTAATAAAACTGGATTAATCTTTTATGAAACGCTTTTTGATGAAAATGCAGCATGTCATATAGCACTTGGTGATTCATTCCCAGAATGTTATGAAAATGGAAACAATATGAGTAAAGACGAGCTATTTAATTTAGGACTTAATAACTGTTTAAATCATGTTGATTTTATGATAGGAACAGATGATTTAAATATAACTGGTATTACTAGTGATAATAAAGAATATAAGGTTTTAGAAGATGGAATATTTGTATTAAAATAATTTCTTGTTAAATAATAACTAGTAGTGTATAATTTTGATAGGAAAGCGAGGGGTAAAGATGTTTGTCGATGAGGTAACACTTGAACTTATGGCTGGTGATGGCGGTAATGGATGTTTAGCATATCGCCGTGAAAAGTTTGTAGAAATGGGAGGCCCTTGGGGCGGAAATGGTGGTAAAGGTGGTAGTATCATCTTTAAAGTAGATGAAGGATTAAATACTTTACTAGATTTACGTTATAGAAGGGTTATTAAAGGAAATAAAGGTGCTAACGGAGAAGGTAAAGGTAAACAAGGAGCAAGTGCAGAAGATGTAATTGTTAAAGTACCTGCTGGAACTGTTATTACTGATTATGAATCAGGCCTTGTTATTGCTGATTTAACTAAAAAAGATGATGAAGTAATAGCTGCATATGGTGGACGTGGTGGTAGAGGTAATATGGCTTTTGCTACTCGTAACAACTTATGTCCTTCTTTTGCTGAAAATGGAGAACCTGGTGAATATAGAAAAGTTAAAGTAGAACTTAAACTACTTGCTGATGTAGGTCTTGTTGGTATGCCATCTGTTGGTAAATCTACTTTAATATCACAAATTAGTGCTGCTAAACCTAAAATAGCTGCATATCACTTTACTACACTTAGTCCTAATTTAGGAGTAGTAAAAACTATTGATAATAGATCATTTGTAGTAGCAGATATGCCTGGTTTAATAGAGGGAGCTTCTTTAGGAGAAGGTCTTGGTGATAAATTCTTAAAACATATTGAAAGAACAAGAGTACTTGCTCACGTTATAGATATGAGCGGTTTCGAAGGAAGAGACCCTTATGAAGATTATGTAATTATTAATAAGGAACTTGAAGACTTTAATAAAAATATGATGAAAAAACCAATGATTATCATCGCTAATAAGATGGATATGGAAGGTGCTGAAGAAAACCTTAAAAAATTTAAAGAAAAGGTTAAAGATAAAGAAATCTTCCCAATATCGGCACTTAAAAAAGAAGGTATGGATAAAGTACTTATTAAACTTGCAGATATGCTTGATACTATAAAAAGAGAACCACTTTATGATGAAGAAAATATAGAAAGTCATGTACTTTATAAATTTGAAAGAGAAAAACCATTTCAAATATCTCATGAAGGAACTAATCTTTGGGTAGTTAGAGGAGAAGAGGTAGAAAAACTACTTCGTATGACAAGCTTTAGAACTGATGAAGCAGCTGAAAGATTTGCTAATAAACTTCGTAAAATGGGTATCGATGATAAACTTAGAGAACTAGGTGCTGAAGAAGGAGATACTGTAAGAATACTAGATTTAGAATTTGAATATAAGGAATAATATGAAAAAAGAAATAGTTGTAAGTAAAAAAGCTGTATTTGAATTTAGTATTCTATTTATAGTTATACTTTTCTTTATAATTACTTCATATTTACTATTTGGAGGTAAGGTTAAAGATGCTATAACTAAATCTTCTTGTAAACTAGTTAAAGGAGTTTATATTGAAGGAGAAAGAATTGGAAAAGGGTATTGTATTAATAAATAACAATACTCTTTTTTATTGTAAATACATACTTTATTTGGTATAATTTTAATAGATATAAAAGCATAAATAAGAAAGAAGGATCTCCATGAAATATTATTTTGTAGGAATAAAAGGAACTGGTATGAGTGCACTAGCACTTATTTTAAATGACTTAGGTTATGAAGTAAAAGGTTATGATGACGAAGTAAATCATGTATTTACTGAAGATAAACTTACAGAAAGAAATATAACTATTGATAATAAAGTACCTAATTTAGATGAAAATACTATTATTGTAAGAAGTACTGCTGTAAAAGATGAACATCCAGTAATAGTAAAAGCAAATGAATTAGGATTAAAAGTATATAATTATCACGAAATGCTTGGTAAAGTAGCAAATATGTTTGAATTAATAAGTGTAGCAGGATGTCACGGTAAAACTACTACATCAGCATTAATGGCTCATGTTCTTACAAATATGGGAGGATGTAACTATTTAATAGGTGATGGTTCTGGATATGCTAATAAAGAAAATAAAAAATTCGTTATAGAAGCATGTGAATATTATAGACATTTCTTAGTATATGAACCAACATATGCAATTATTACAAATATTGAACTAGATCATACTGATTATTATAAAGATATTAATGATGTAATAGATGCGTATACTGAATATGGAAACAATGCTGAAAAAATGGTTATAGCTTGCGGTGATGATCCATATACAAGATTCTTAGAACTAAATAAACCAATATTCTATTATGGTACTGCTGAAGATAACGATATCGTAGCTAAAAATGTAGAATTTTCTTCTTCAGGAGTAACATTTGATGTATTTGTTGAAGATAATTACTATGGGCACTTTGATTTACCTTTCTTTGGTAAACATATGCTACTAAATTCACTTGCCGTAATTAGTATCTGTTATTACGAAAGAATGGATGCTAAAGAAGTACTTAAATACTTAAAGACTTTTGAAGGAGCAGAAAGAAGATTTGATGAAGAAGTAATAGGTGATATAGTTGTAGTTGATGACTATGCACATCATCCAACTGAAATCAAAACTGTTATTAAAGCAGCAAGACAAAAATATCCTGATAAAGAAGTTGCCGTAGTATTTAAACCACATACATTTACAAGAACAAGAGATTTTAAAGATGAAATGGTTAAGTCTTTATCTCTTGCTGATAAATCATATTTATTAGATATATTCCCAGCTAGAGAAAAGCAAGAAGATTTCCCAGATGTAAAATCTGAAAACTTAGTAAAAGAACTTGAAAATGGTAAAATGCTTCATGATGATAACTGGGATGATTTAAAGAAACTAGAAAATGCTGTAGTATTATTTTTAAGCCCTAAACAAATAGGAATTATGAACGAATATAAAGAATACTTAAGAAGTAAAAATTCTTAAGTATTTTTTACATATTTACAAATAAAAAAGTGTTTTTTTTATTGAAATATAATAGTATTTATAATATAATATCTATAGTAGGAGAGATTCAATATGATGCATATAGACGAAGTCATTTACATTGATAATCTTCCGAAAATAGATCTTCACGGTGAAAATAGTGAAACAGCTAGAGTACTAATAAATGATTTTATAAATGATAACTATAAACAAAAGAATAATTTATTCTGTATAGTACATGGTATTGGTTCAGGACTTCTTAGAACTACTACAAGTGATACTTTAAGAAAGAATAAGAAAGTTATCGCTTATAAAACTTATTACTATAATCAAGGATGTACTTTAGTAGAAATTAATTTAGATAAATAACTTTTTCTTGACAATTTATACCTTGTTTGTTATAATATGGTACAAATTGGGTATAAGGGGGTATAAAAATGAAAGGAAACTTCGTATTCGATTATATCAATGAGAACGAATTTAAAAAGCTAGAACGTTCACTGAAAAAATATAATATGCTTGCATACAAAAAGTTATATTTTGAATATTATCCAGCTTTAAAAGAAGGTAACTTCTTAGGTAAATTAGTCTCAACTAATAGTTCTAAAGGAAGTAAATCATATGAATTAAAACTTCCAACTGATATAATGTTTTCTAAAGTACATGGAGATATAACTCTTCATTACATAGTATATGAAAATGAAAAAGTAGTAATGCTTGATAAACTTACACCTGAAGATATCTTATCAGAAGGTCATCAATCAGAACTTGTTACATATAAAGGTGTAATGGTATCAAAAGAACATAGCGAAAAAGATATGTTTAAAATTACTTTACTTAATATGATAAACAAATAAAAAGTAATCATTATTTAAATGATTACTTTTTTTGTTATCTATAATCTACATATAAGTTTAGATCATATATCTTATTATTAATTTTCATAAATAGGTAATATTTACCATTTAAACCTTCATCATTAATATATCTATTAATTGTTAAAGTATTATCTTTATCACTACCTGTATTTAAATCTACACATAGTGCTGTATAAGGTTTATATGATACTATTACTTTATAATCTTTCTTATCAAATACATTATCAAGGATAATATCTACATTATCACTTTTTTTGTATGTACCTGTTACTACTAATCTATCTTCTTCTTTTACTACTTTAATATTGTATTTTTTAATAATATCTTCAGCATCTTTAGTAAATATTAGTAGTGGTCTTTTATTATAAGTTTCAGTTTTGCCTAGACTTCCTAATCTTTCACCAAATTCATTTGAATATGAATCATTACTATATAAAGATAATTTTTCTACTCTATAAGTATTAGTAGGAAGTTCTATTTTAAATATTTCTTTATTATTTTTAATTTCAGTAGTAATACTATTTAAACTTGTTACTTCAGTAAGACCGGCTGGATTATTATTAACACCATCTTTTGTAGTACTATGTCCGCCAAAGTTAATTAAATAGTGATTTTCACTTAAATAATCTACATCTGAGATATATGGAGAGTAATAAGCTGAACCTTTTTCTTTACCATATTCCCACACTGTATCAATTGACATATTCTTTGTATTTATTTTAAAGATAACTCCTCGGCTATAATTGTTATTTGCATCTATACTTCCTTCTTTTGTTTTAGATCTATTATTACCATTATCAAATACAAATATATTTCCGTTTGGAAGCATCATTGCAGCGTGCTGAGCATATTGCCAAGTAAAGTTTTTCTTAAGTGGATTGAAGAAATATTTTAAATATTCATCACTCCAGTTTGTACTATCACCAATAATCCAGTTTATTTTATTAGTAGAGTAGTCAATATTTACAATAGCATCAACATGTCTACCAGATAAAGTAATTGAATTAGTGTTTTCATCATACCATACTGAGTTATTATGGAACCAATCATAATCAGTAGAGTAATCTTCATTTTTACCAGTCTTAACATCAAGTATATCAGTTAAATCTATTTCTTTTACGACATCACCAGTTGTACGATCTATTTCTACTATATAATCTTCAACTGTATCTGATTTAAAGTTATTTGTTGCAACAAGTAAGTTTCCATTAGGCATTTCAAATACATCATGATGGTATCCTCCTTCTAGAGAGTATTCATAATATATTTTACCTAATAAATCTATTTCGTATAAACCTGTCATATAATAAGGATTATTCATAAGTCTATTTGTACTTAAAAGTAAGTGACCATTATTTAATCTTTGAATATCCCATGTAAGTGTTTCAGTTAAATACCATCTTACATCTCCATTTATATCATATGCAGAAGCATAGCCATTACTTGATGGAGTAAAGAAGTACATTTCTGTACCAAGTTCATTTCTATCAGCATATACATTAGTTGGTTTTACAAAATCATCAGGTAATTTATCAGTTTTAATATAAATAGTTTTACTTTCTCCGTTCATAGAGATAATTACTTCATTATTTGTATCAGGATATAAACCATATATAGGTAAATAGTGTTCGTTAGTAGGTTTAAATTCATTTGTTATAGTTGTTTTATCATCCTTACCTTTAATTGTTACAGTTACATTTGTTCTATCTTTTGTTTCAAATATAATAAGCGCTGTAAGAGGGGATATTTCATAAGGATTTAATACTACTTTTGGATTATCAAAAGTATATTCTTCTTTCATAGCATACTCTATATCTAATTTACTTTGATGTGAAATAAGTAATTCTCTTTTTTCGACTTCATTTGGTTTTTCACATAAGTAGAATATTGCTATAGAAAGTAAACAGGCAACTATAATTAATAATATAAATTTATACTTAGTTCTCATTTATTATATTAACCTCATTTCATCTTCTGTATAGAATCTATGTTTTGGATCGATTCTATCATAGAAAAGTATTCCATCTAAATGATCTATTTCATGTTGGAAAGCAATTGATAAGTCTTCTCTTGCTCTAATTCTTATTTCATTTCCGTCTAAATCAAGTCCTGTTATAGTAACTCTTGCCCATCTTGGAACATGTCCTTCTACTTCTCGGTTAACAGATAAACATCCTTCACCAGCTTCAGCAGCAATTTTTTCTTCAGAGTGACTAATAATTTTAGGGTTAACTACTACATAATTATCAAATTTTCCTTCATCATATTCATATACTATTATGATAAGTCTTTTATTAATACCAACTTGAGGAAAAGCTAGTCCCATTCCTGGTCTTAAATCATATTTCTTTTCGTATTCTTCAATTTGACTATATGTTAAATGAGTTATTATTTGTTCCACTAATTTCTTTTCTTCTTTAGAGACTTCTTCTTCATATGGAAGACTCTTTCTTCTTAAATGTGGATCTTTTTCGTCTAAAATTTCTACTTTTTTAAACATGTTTCATCACCGGTATACATTATACCATATTTTTGCTTTTTTTATAAGTGCTAAGGGTAAAAAAACGTTTACTAAGTGACAAGTAAAGCATTTATTAATAGTAAAAATATATTAAATATGTTATTATATTTATATAGTAAAGGTGATATGTATGGCAGAAAGTAGAACTAGTAAAAATAATGGCTTTTTTAGTAAAATAAATAAACCAATCTTTTTTATTACAGTTGTTTTAATAATATTTGGTACATTAAGTGTTGTTAGTGCATCTGCCAATGAATCTGTATCAAGATATCACTATTCTATGTTTAATTTCTTTTTTAGACATATAATTATGATAGGTGGAGGAGTAGCAATTGGAAGTGTTGCTATGATATTTCCAACTAAACTTTATAAATATATAACTAAAGGATTATGGCTCGTTATAACATGCTTGGTAGTAGGATTATTTATCTATGGTTCTGCTAAAAGAGGTGCAACTAACTGGATTCCAATAACAAAACACTTTTCAATACAGCCTAGTGAATTTGCTAAACCAATACTAATACTTGCAATAGCAGTATTCTTTGAAAGTGCATCACTTAGATTTAAAAAAGGAACAATGGATCCTTGGAAATTTACACTTAAATGGGTAGTTCTAGGAGCATTAATTCCAGTAGTAGTTGTTTTATCAGGAGATATTGGTACTGCTAGTATTATTCTATTTATAACTGGTTCATTATATTTAATAGGACCACTTGATAGTAAAGATAAACGTAATCATATATTAATACTTATGGCTACAGCTATTGTACTTCTTCCTATACTAGGTGCAGCAAGAGGATATATTCTTACTAAAGAGCAAAAAGAACGTTTAACGGAGTTCTTTAATCCTTGCTCTAAATATGAAAATAGTGGTTATCAAATATGTAACTGTTATATTGCTATGAATGATGGTGGTTTAACAGGAGTAGGAATTAGTAAAAGTAAGCAAAAATATTCTTATATACCAGAAGCATATACAGATAGTATCTTCGCTATTATAGTAGAAGAAGATGGACTTATTATAGGTCTTGCTTTATTAATACTATATTTTATTTTAATACTTAATATACTTAAAGTAGCAAAACAATCTAAAACCCTTAGAGGAAGATATATTTGCTTTGGAGTAGCATGCTACTTATTTGCTCATGTAGTATTTAATATTGGAGGACTTCTAGGACTTCTTCCTTATACCGGAGTACCACTTCCACTTATTAGTTATGGAGGATCATTTACAATATCTTTTATAGCTGCTTTAGGAGTAGTACAAAGAATTAATATAGAAAATAGACAAAATTCTTAAAAACTTATAATTTTTATAAGTTTTTTCTTTTAAAAAAAGGATATAGACATTTAATCTCGTATCATATTAATAGGTGATGATATGAAAAATATAATAAATGTCTTTTTAATTGTGGTAAATATTATTGTACTTATAGCGCTTTCTTATACTAAAGAAGAAATGATTACTGTAGAAGTAAAAGGTATGGTTAAAGATCCCGGAGTATATACTATAAAACTAGGAAGTACTACAAATGATGCTATTAATATAAGTGGAGGTTTAATAGAAGGATCTGATATAAGTGTAACTAATTTAGCAAGAAAACTAAAAGATGAAGATGTAATAATAATCTATAGTGATAAAGAAGTAGAAGAAATGTATAAGACTCATACAAGTGTTAAATATATTGATAAAGAATGTATTTGTCCTATAGTAAAGAATTCATCTATAATTACTAGCTATATTTCTAATATAGATACAATAAACTTTATAAAAAGTACTAAAGTATCAATAAATAGTGCTACACTTGATGAATTGAAAGCTATTAAGGGACTCGGAGAATCTAAAGCTAAAGCAATAATAGAATACCGCGATAAAAATAATGGATTTAAAAGTATTGAAGAAATAATGAATGTTAAAGGAATAGGAAAAAGTATATTTGAAAAGATTAAGGATTATATTACTTTGTAGTACTTTTATATATGTACTATTATTTATAAATTTATATAAGTATCCATATAAAGAATTTACAAGTATTGAAGGTACTATTAAAGATATTACTTATTATGAAAATAAAGTATCATTTGTTATAAATAATACTCTAGTAAATGATTATAACTTTAAAAGTAATATTTCTTTAGGAGATTACGTTATAGTAAAAGGGAAAAGTAATCTTCCTAGTAAGAATACTAACTTTAATATGTTTAACTATAGAAACTATCTATTAAGTAAGAAAATATATAATACATTTACTTTAGATAGTATTAAGATTAAGAATAATACTAATATTTTCTATAAAATAAAGAATATAGTTATAAATAGACTAAATAAGATAGATAATCATTATTTAAATACCCTAATTTTAGCTAAAAATGATTTAGATGATGAAATATACTCCTCATATCAATTAAATGGTATAAGTCATTTATTCTGTGTATCTGGAATGCATATAACATTCTTTATAGTAGTATTATCTTTAATGCTAAATAAGATATTTAAAAGAAAAATAGTATCTAATATACTCATATCTATCTTTTTAGTATTCTTTATCTTTTTTACTGGAATGAGTCCTTCTGTAATAAGATGTTCACTATTTTTTATCATAAGAAGTATCTTTAATAAGAGAATAAGTAATATAGATATTATTTTATCTATAATGTGTTTACTTCTATTTATTAATCCATTTTATATTTATAATACTGGATTTATATATAGTTTTACTATAAGTATTGGATTAATATTATTTCCTATTAATAGTAGTAACTATATATTAAGTCTATTTAAAACTAGCTTACTTTGCCTTTTAATAAGTCTTCCTATAACAATAAATAATAACTTTAGTATAAATATATTATCTCCTTTACTAAATATTATATTTATACCGCTTCTTTCTTTTATATTATTTCCTTTATCTTTACTCACTTTTATTATTCCTTATTTAAATAGATATCTACTTATAGTAGTAAAGATATTTGAAACTATATCAATATTTTGTAATAAATACTCTATAAATGTAATAATACCTCATTTAAATATCATTTACATAAGTATATATTACATATTATTTTTCTATTTATATAAAGGATTTAATATAAAGAAACTATTTATACTAATAATCTATATTTATATTTTAAGTAATATTAAATTCTTAGATAGTAGTTATAAAGTAACTTTTATAGATGTAGGGCAGGGAGATTCTATATTAATAGAATATCCTTATAATAAAGGGAATATATTAATTGATACTGGAGGTAGTACTTCCTACGACATAGGAAATAAAGTGTTAATACCAGTATTAAAATCAAAAGGAATTAAAGATGTAACAATAATACTTAGTCACGGAGATTTTGATCATATGGGAGAAGCTACCGATTTAATAAATAACTATAAAGTAAATAAAGTAGTATTTAATTGCGGAGAAGTTAATGAATTAGAAAATAATTTAATAGAAAAATTAGATGAGAAAAAAATACTATATTACTCATGTATTAAAGATTTAAATATAGATAATGATATATTAAGCTTTTTTTATACAAAAATGTATAATGATGAAAATGAAAATAGTAATGTCATATATACAAATATAAATGGATATAAATTTATGTTTATGGGAGATGCCGGAGTAGAAAAAGAAAAGGATATACTAAGTAATTATAATTTACCAAATATAGATGTACTTAAAATAGGACATCACGGTTCTAAAACAAGTAGTAGTAAAGAATTTATAAATAAATTGAATCCTAAATATTCCATTATTAGTGTTGGAAAGAATAATAGATATGGTCATCCAAATAAAGAAGTCTTAAATAATCTAAAAGTATCAAAAATATATAGAACAGATCAAGATGGCAGTATTATGTTTAAAATTAAAAATAATAAATTGAAAATAGAGACTTGTAGTCCGTAGAAAGGAAAAAGATAAAATGAATGAAATAAAAGAATATACAGAAAAAGTATTTGAAGATATTAAACATAT
>JAEEGL010545612.1_pt1 | contig 49866 bp, 38 predicted proteins | sample 9134231 | NCBI WGS metagenome assembly JAEEGL01 (sample SAMN16246548, study PRJNA631951) | gut metagenome | biome: gut microbiome; feature: rumen; material: fiber-attached | host: Bos | place: Iran: Karaj | collected 2018-10 | reverse complement strand
GGAGATAGTGGCATTAGAGCCTCTATCTCTGTCTCTTTTAAAGAAAAGATAGAATCTAAGAGTAGCATTAAGGTTCATTTAGAAGATGAAAGATTAACTACAGTTATAGTTGATAGAGCTATGATTGAAGGAAATGTTAGAAGAAAAGATAGACATAATAAAAAAGATGAGATGGCCGCTGTAGTTATACTTCAAGGCTTCTTAGATAAAAAATCATTTTAAGGAGATTTAATATATGGATGATAGAACATTAATTCTATTTGATAAGGACGGAAATGAAATCGTAACTAAGATTTTATTTACTTATCATTCTGATGAATTCAACAATGACTATGTTGTATTTTATAATGAAAAAATAAATGAGATATCTGCCGCTTGCTATAATCCAAATGACGGAGATAAGGGCGAGCTTTCTGAGGTTAAAACTGAAGAAGAGTGGAAGATGCTTGAAGAAATTTTAAATGATTACGCAGAAAATAACCAAGGATGTCCTGGCTGTGGTGGATGCGAGGGTAGTTGCGGAAGCTGCGAATGCGACTGTGAGGAAGACTGTGAAGGTTGTAACTAATAATCTCAAGTTTAATCAAAAATTAAACGAAATGAGAGAATACGCTAAATTAAATCATGTACCTATTATTAATGATGATGGCTTATCAATTTTAAAGACTATAATAGCTTTATATAAGCCAAAAAATATTTTAGAAATAGGTACAGCTATCGGATATTCTGCATCTATTATGTCAATGACATCAGATTCAACTGTTTACACAATTGAAAGAGATGAGGTTATGTATAATGAGGCAAAGAAGAATATCTCTGATTTAAATTTAGATGGTAAGGTTAATATCATATTTGATGATGCCTTAAATTCTTTTGATAAGCTAAGTGATAAGAAGTTTGATATGATTTTTATTGACGCTGCTAAGGCTCAATATACAAAATTCTTTGAGCTTTATACACCACTATTAAATAAGGGTGGAATTGTCGTATGTGATAATATGTATTTCCATAATTTAGTTAATAGTGATTTAGAATCATTATCAAAGAATGTAAGAAACATGGTTAAGAAGCTACAAATGTTTCATGAATTCCTACTTAATAATGAGAATTATGAAACATCAATTTTTGATATAGGTGATGGAATATCTATTTCAATTTCTAAATAGGAAGTGATTATTTTGAAAATATATGGACCAATCCATATGATTGAACTTGATAGTAAGATTATTGGAATTAAAAATGGTAGAAAAATTGATTTTTTCTATTTTCAAAATAGTCAAATGAATCTTTTTAGAAGATATTTATATCAAGATAACTGGATTGAGCTTGAATTTGACAATGAATTACTTCATAAGGGAAGATTCTTAGCTTATCCAATCATTTCTATAAATAGAATAGAAGCATTTGGTAAGAATGATCATATCGTTTATTTTAATAAAAAGAAAATAAACAAATCTGTATATGATACTCTATCAAATTTAGATAACACTATGTTTTTAGATTTAGAAATGACAATGCCAAGCTATAAATTTAGGGGACCTGGCTTTGTCACTGAATTAATTCAAGCAGGCTTAATTATATTTGATAAGGATGGAAATGAATTATATTCATATAACAAATATGTTAAGCCAACAGTAAATAAGCAGTTAACAAAAAGAGCATTAGATTTTTTGAATATAACTTTAGAAGAATATGAGAATTTAGCAATTCCATATCAAGAGTTTTATAATGATTTTAAAGCTATACTTGATAAATATAATCCAACAATCATTGTATATGGAAAAAATGATATTTTAGTTTTAAATGATTCATATAGGATTAATAAATGTAAGTCTTTAGAAAATAAGACTAGATTTATTAACATTATGAAATTAATTAAAACATTCTATGAATTAAAAAATGATCCAGGATTATTTAAGATTTATGAATGCTATTATGATAAATCTGATGAGCAGGAGCATAACGCACTTGATGATTCAAAGGTAACACATGAGGTATTTAAAGCATTTAAGGATGATATAAATACATCATATTTCTATGAAAAGATTTATAATTCATTTGTAAAGTAATTGAGTATTAAAAATAAGGCTTATCAAAGCCTTTTTTAATTATTGATAGCGTTTCACTATTATTGAAGATAAAAATATTTTATAATATAATTAGTTGGAATTTTAAAAAGAAAGAAAAAAGGGGATAAAATATGATTGATTCATATGCATCATTAATAAAGATAAGAAGACAAATATTTAAGGAAGTAGCAAAGCTAGGATATGAAGGTGGAGATTATTCTAGAGTTGATGAAATACCTTATGAATTATTTAGAGGTGAACCAGTTTATCGTGATTCTATTTTCCTAGAAAGAGCTATCGCAGGTGAAAGAATTAGACTTGCCTTAGGTCTATCTCGTAGATCACCAGATGAGCACAATCCAATTTCAAAGGGTATTGAAGAGGCAATTAAGCCTGAAAAATATTATGAGCCACCTCTAATTAACGTTATTGAATTTGCTTGTAATGCATGTCCAACTGAATCATACCATGTAACTGATGTATGTGTTGGATGTCTTGCAAATCCTTGTGCTAACGTATGTCCTAAGGGCGCAATTAAAATTGTAAATGGTAAATCACATATTGATCAATCATTATGTATTCACTGTGGTAAATGTAGAGACGTATGTCCATATAACGCTATAGTACATAGAGAGCGTCCATGTGCTAAGGCTTGTGGAGTTAACGCAATTGAATCAGATGAAAATGGAAAAGCAAAGATCAATTATGATAAGTGTGTTGCCTGTGGTCAATGTATCGTTAATTGTCCATTTGGTGCAATAGCTGATAAATCACAAATTTTCCAAGTTATTCAAGCAATTAAGAATGACTTTGAGGTATATGCTTTAATGGCACCTGCCTTCATTGGTCAATTTGGACCAAAGGTTACTCTAAAGACTGTTAGAAGTGCTTTAGCAGAACTAGGCTTTAAGGATGTTGTTGAAGTATCAATTGGAGCTGACCTATGTGCTATTGATGAAGCACATGATTTCTTAGAAAATGTACCATCTAAATTAAAGTTTATGGGTACATCTTGTTGTCCAAGCTGGTCAGTTATGGCTAAGAATGAATTCCCTGAATTTAAGGAAAACATTTCAATGACAATGACACCAATGGTATTAACTGCAAGATTAGTTAAGAAGAATCATCCAAATGCTAAGATTGTATTTATTGGACCATGTGCATCTAAGAAGCTAGAAGCTTCAAGAAAAAAGGTTAGATCAGATGTTGACTTCGTATTAACATTTGAGGAATTAATGGGTATGTTTGAAGCTAAGAATGTAGACTTCTCAAAGCTTACTCAAGATGAATTAAAGAATGAAACATCATCAGATGGTAGAGGATTCGCTGTTGCTGGTGGAGTTGCTCAAGCTGTTGTTGATGTAATTAAGAGAATTGATCCTGATAAGGAAGTTAAGGTTCAATCTGCTCAAGGCTTATCTAACTGTAAGAAAATGCTTGAGCTTGCAAAGCAAGGTAAGTATGATGGATATCTACTTGAGGGTATGGCATGTCCTTATGGATGTGTATCAGGTGCAGGTACAATTAATGCTCCTACAAAGACTAAGGCATTAGTTGGTGTATCTCAAAAGGAAGCTACATTAAAGAATTGTTGCGATTCTAAATATAAAGAAGAAATTACTCATTTAAAGAAGTAGTATTTAAGGGTTGTCTAATGGCAACCTTTTTTATTTTATTTGAGATTATTTATATTGACATAAAAAATATTTGAGTTATAATATTTGCGAATGATTTGCAAAAGAGGTTTTAGAATGACAAATTATAGCACAAAGCCAAGAGAGTATATCTTAAAATTTTTATCAGAGCATAAGAATAAAAGATTTAGCTGTAAGGATATGTATGAGCATATTAAAAATGAAGGCTATGATATTAATTTAGCAACAATTTATAGAAATGTTGATAAATTAGTAGAATCAGGAGAGCTTTTAAAGCATCAATCAAATGATAAGAATTATGCAACATATCAATACATTGAAAATACTAATTGTCTTGCGCACTTTCATTTTGAATGTAAGAAATGTGGAAGAATGGTTCATTTAGGAACTATTGAGACAAATGAATTCTTAAGGATGATTCAAAAGAAACTATTCTTTACAGTAGAACCTCAAAATACTTATATTACAGGAGTATGTAATGATTGTAATCGCAAATTTATTTCGATAGAGGTATAGGGAGAATGTTAAAAAAATTAAAACTTATTTTATTAGGATTAATTTCATTATTAGTCCTAGCAAGTTGTAGTGAGGAAAAGGGTGCCGACATTATAGCAACAAATTATGTTGGATATGATTTCGTAAGAGAAGTAACTAAGGATGTTGAGGATATTTCATATTCAATGCTATTAAAGCCAGGTAGTAAGGTTCATGGATATGATCCATCATCAAAGGATATTAGAGATATCCTATCATGTAAATTATTTATTTATGTTGGTGGTGAGTCAGATAGCCAATGGGTTGAAAAATCAATATTACCAAAGATTGATTATAGTAAGACTAAAGTAATTAATATGTTTACTGTCTTAGAAAACAATAATGGTTTATTAGTTAACGAGGAAGACCCAGCATCAGCCGATGAGGAAGAAGACATAGAGGAAGGATATGATGAGCATGTATGGAATGATATTGATAATGCTTTAATTATTCTTAATGCCATAACTACTGAATTAAAGGTTATTTATCCAGATTATCAAAGCGCATTTGAAAATAATAGTGCTTCATATCAAGTAGGCCTAAGAGAGGTAGATCAACAAATTATAGGATTATGTAATTCAAAGCAAAAGAAGACTATGATATTCGCAGATAGATTCCCACTTTTATATTTTGTTAATAGATATGGTCTATCATATGATGCGTGCTTCAAGGGTTGCTCAACTCAAATTGAGGCATCAAGAAATTCTATTATGAGCCTAGCATCTAAAGTAGAAGAAAATAATTCAAAATACATATTCGTAATTGAATTATCAGATAAGAGAAATGCAAATACTATATTAAGTGTTATTAGAGATGATATTAATGCAGGAAGATATAGTGGAGAAGAACCACAGGTTCTAACATTCTATTCAATGCATAATGTATCAGTTGAGGATTTTAACAGTAAAAAATCTTATTTAGATTACATGAGAGCAAATTTAGCAAGCTTAAGATTATTATTAGAGTAGGAGTGATTTTATGCCACTTATTAATGTTAATAATGTATCACTTGGTTACGATAAGGATGTCGTAATAAATGATATATCATTTAGCGTTTCAAAAAATGATTTCATATTAGTAGTTGGATCAAATGGTGTTGGAAAGTCAACTTTAATCAAAGGCATTTTAGGCTTAATTAAGCCAATAAGTGGCGATATTGAGTTTCTTGAGATTAAGAAAAACCAAATAGGCTACATGCCACAAGAAACTAAGGTTGATCCTAACTTTCCAGCATCAGTTAAAGAGGTTATTTTATCAGGAATGATTAATAAAATGGGATTTAGACCATTTTATAATAAGAAGGATAAGGAAAGATTAAAAGAGGTACTTGAAACCTTAAGAATTAAGGATTTAGAGCATAAGAATTTCAATGAATTATCTGGTGGTCAAAGACAGAAGGTGCTACTTGCAAGAGCCTTAGCCGCATCATCAAATTTACTTATACTTGATGAGCCATCAAATAATCTTGATCAAAAATCAAGAAGTGAATTTTATACAACATTAAAGCATTTAAACGAAGGACATAGTATCGCAATTATTATGATTACTCATGATATTGATAATGATTCATTAATTGGAAATAAGGTATTATCATTAAGAGTTGATGGATATAGCTTTACATCAACAGATGAATATTTGGAGATGAACGGATATGATTCTTAGTGTTTTTGATATGTTTAATTATCAGTTCATCGTTTATGCTTTAATTGTTGGTATATCTATTTCTATTTGTGCATCCTTACTTGGTGTAACTATGGTATTAAAGAAGAACTCAATGATAGGAGATGGTCTATCTCACGTTGCCTTCGGTGCGATGGCAATAGCTGTATCCTTAAATTGGGCACCAATCCTATTTTCTACGCCAATAGTTATACTATCCTCATTTTTGATTTTAAAGCTAACAGAAAAATCAAAAATACATGGTGATAGTGCGATAGCTTTAATCGCATCATCATCACTAGCTATTGGTTATATTGTAATTCACTCAACTGGTACTAACATTGATATTGAATCATATCTATATGGTAGTATCTATGGTATTACAACCACAGAAATGATATTAAGTGTTTCTATTTCATTCTTTGTAATATTAATATTCGTATTATTCTATAACAGAATATTTGCGATAACATTTGATGAAAACTTCTTAAAATCAAACGGAAGTAGAACTGGAATATATAATATTATAATTTCAATTCTATGCTCAATAACTGTTGTTTTAGGTATGAAATTAACGGGTGCGTTATTAATATCAAGCTTAATAATATTCCCAACTATTTCAGCTCGTCAGGTATTTAAAACCTATAAGAGTGTTGTTATTGGTAGCGTAGTTATATCTGTATTATGCTTCCTAACAGGAATAATAATTAACTGGTATGTTGACTGGCCAATTGGTTCAACAATAGTAGTAGTAAATTTAATAGTACTTTTAGTAATGGTACTAATAGGAAAAATAACAAAAAGATAAAAGCTTTATTTTGATTTTTATATCAATCTAAAGCTTTTTTTGTGTTTTTTATTCAGTTTTTTAATTATATTCTCTAAGGATAGTTCATATTATTGATAATATTTATTATTATGTTATAATAATACTATGTTTTGTTTTCTATGAGGAGGATATATATGAAGTATTATGTCATTCCAAATTTAAGTGAATTAGATAAGTATTTAAAGCTTGCAAGTGATTATAATTTAGGCTTTGAATACAATGACTTTTTTGATCCTAATTTACTTGATAATAATGAGAAATTAAATGATACTATTTCAAAATATCAAAGCTTAAAAAGAAAAGGTGATACACTTCATGGAGTATTTTATGATATTACTCTTGATTCAGTGGATAAAAAAATAAAGGAAGTATCATTAGAAAGAGTAAGATCATCACTTGATATTGCTTTAAAGCTTAATTGTAAGGGAGTAGTATTCCATACAAATTATATAACTTGGATGAAGGATAAAGTATATCAGGATAACTGGGTTAAGGTTCATAAGGAATTGTTCTTAAAATTAGCAAGTGAATATAAGGGCTTAGAAATATATGTTGAGAATATGTTTGATTTAGCCCCAGATCTACTTGCTCGTTTAATGAATGAAATAAATGATGAAAGAATTGGAGTATGTCTTGATATTGCTCACGCATCTATATCACCTGTTCCAATTGAGGAATGGTTTAATAAGCTTTCTAAGTATATTAGGCATATTCATATCAATGATAACGATAAGATAGTTGATTCTCATATGGAATTAGGTAAGGGTATAATCGATTATAAAAATGCTTATAAGCTTATAAATAAATTACCTGATGATACATCAATATTAATTGAGATTAGAGATTATGATAAGGTAGTTAATTCAATTAATTATTTGAAAGGTAGTGATTTCAAGTGCTTTTAAATGAAAATCTAGAAAGGATACTTGAAATAACTGAAAGTATCACTAAGGAAAAGGATTATACAAAGCTATTAACAAGAATATTAGAAGATGGTATGGAAATATCAAACGCAGATGGCGGAACATTATATCTTTTAGATGAGGATAAATTAAATTTCTTCTTTATGATTACAAAATCAAAGGGAATAAAAAAGGGTGGTCTAAATGAAAAAATAGAATTACCACCAGTTGATATTAATTCTCAAAGTGTCGCATCTTACTCAGCTAGAACTAAAAAGATAGTAAACGTAAGTGATGTTTATAAGGATAGCATATTTAATTGGGAGGGTCCAAAGAAATATGATAAGCTTAATAACTATCACACAGAATCAGTTTTAGTATTACCACTATTAGATAGAGATTCTAATGTATTAGGTGTAATGCAATTAATTAACGCAACTGAAAATGATAAGATAATTCCATTTTCAAAGGAAGTGGAAAGAATTATTTATTCATTATCTTCTTTATCAAGTGTGTTACTTAATAACATGAGACTATATGAAAACATTAAGGAATTATTAGATTCATTTGTAAGTGCCATGGTAAAGGCAATTGAATCTAGAACTCCATATAATGCATTCCATACAATAAATGTAGCAAACATTGCATCAAGCTTTGTAGATTATATCAATGAAAAGAATTATTATTTCATTTCAAAGGATAAAAAAGAAGAATTAGTACTAGCTTGTATGCTACATGATGTTGGTAAATTAATTGTACCTTTAGAGATTTTAAATAAGGCTAAAAGATTTGAAGGTTCAATTGATATGATGAATTTAAGATATGAGCTAATTGATTCTTGTATAAAAAATAATTACTTGGAAAATAAATACACTAAGGATGAATATGAAAAGGAAAAATCATATTTAGATAAAATCATCACATTTATAAATAGATTAAATGATTCATCATTTTTATCTGATGATGATTTGAATTTTATAAATGAGATTAAGGATAAGAAATATGATACTCCTTATGGTGAGCTTGAAATACTAAAGGATAATGAGCTTGAGTGTGCACTAATTAGAAGAGGTACATTAACACAAGCCGAAAGATTAGAAATTGAAAAGCATGTTGTTTATACAAATGAGATTTTAAAGGAAATCAAATTTGGTAAAAAATACAGTAACGTTAAAAATATTGCAGCAAGCCATCATGAATATTTAAATGGTACAGGCTATCCAAATAAGCTAAAGGATAGTGATTTATCAATTTTAGTAAGAATCATTACTATAGTTGATATTTATGAATCCTTAGTTTCAACAGATAGACCTTATAAAAAGCCAATGCCTAACGAAAGAGCTCTTTCTATTTTAAATGAAATGGCTAATAAGGAAGGTAAGCTTGATAAAAGACTCGTTGAAATATTCATAGAATTTAAAAGTTAAGAAAAAGTAATTAGGGAAAGTTATGAAAAATAAGATATTTAGATTTAGCTTTAAAAATTTAATATTTTCAGGCGTCGCTGCATTATTAATGCTTATTATTTCAATAATCGCTACATTTTATAATCCTTTAGGTATTGTTGATAGTAAATTAAATGATGCGATGTATCAGCATGTTGGAGATGCCGCACCAGAGATTTTACTTGTTGGAATTGATGATGAAACAATTGAAAATTATGGAGCCTATGATCCAGTAGAATATAGAGGATATTTTGCTAATATCCTAAATATGTGGGATACAAAGGGATATCATCCTGATGCGATAGGCTTTGATGTAATTTTTAATAAGGCAAGAGATTGTGATACAGTCGATTCAAATTTAAAAAGCGCAATGCTTAAGCATAATGTAATCTTAGGTGTAAATGGTATGAGTAGAACTGAAAGCCCATATGGACTATCAAATACTATTTATGAGGGCTCTAAGGCTATAGGTTATGTTGATGCTAAAACAGATAGCGATGAGGCTGTAAGAAAGACTTATTTAAGAAGCAAAAATTATGATAGCCTTGCATATGCTATTTATAGTGAATATGCAAATAAGAATAATATTGAGCTAAAGGCTTATGATGAGAATAAGGCATATTATTTTAAATATTATGCTAAGCCAGAATTAAATTATACAGGTGATGGCAAGGTTCAAAATGTATCATCAAAGTTTAGCTATATTTCAATGGCAGATTTAATTAGAGATTCAAGTAATCCTTCAACTTATTCTCGAACTAGAGAAAAAATAGTAGTATTTGGTTCTTATGCAAGTGCCGTTGATACAGGACTTTCAAATGATATTTATAATTCTCCAATAGGTGAGATGTTTGGAGTAGAGGTACAGTGTAATATCATTGAGGCATTAATGAATAATGAAATTTATATGGATATGCCAGCATATGGAAATATTCTAATAAATACATTTGTAGCATTTGCTATAACATTCTTAATGACTTCATTAATATTCTATTTAGGAATGGTAGCATTCCTATTTGGAATTGGCTTAGAATTCATTTTATCTTTAATAATGTATTCAGCTAAGCTATATTACTTTATTACACTACCACTTATTGTTTTAACAGTAGCGTTTGTAGTATTAATAATCCTACACTACTATAACGAATATAAGCATAAGAAAGAAGTAATAGGTACATTTAAGCGTTATATTTCACCAGATGTCGCAGAGGCATTAGTTGAAAAGCAAAGAGATGCGATGGCACTTGGTGGTAGAAAAAGAAATGTTGCTTGTCTATTTGTAGATATTCGTGGATTTACAAAGATGAGTGAGGAATTAAATCCAGAGGATGTTGTTGATATCCTAAATGGATACTTAGAGATGTCAACTAATCAGGTATTTAAATATGGTGGAATGGTAGATAAATTTATTGGAGACTGCGTTATGGCTATATTTAACGCACCAGTAGATTTAGATGACTATATATTTAAAGCAGTATGTGCTGCCTATGGAATTGTAAAAGAGGGTAAGCCAATTTGTGATAGAGTTTTTGAAAAATATAATAAGAAGCTCGAATTCGGAGTTGGTGTTCATTATGGTGATGCCGTTATTGGTAATATCGGTTCTAAAACTAGAATGGACTTTACAGCTATAGGTGATACAGTTAATACCGCATCTAGAATTGAAGCATCAGCATCTGGAAATCAGGTTTTAATTTCTAAGGATGTTTATGATGTTATCAAGGATAGGGTAGAGGTTATAGATGCTGGTGATAGAATGTTTAAAAACAAAAAGGAACCAGTTAAATGTTTTGAAGTAGTAAATATTATGGGATACGAGGGAGAATACCATGAGTAAGAAGAAACTATTAATTATTATTATTTCATCAATTGTAGTATTCGCAACAGCACTTACTTTGATTTTGGTTTTAACACTAGGTGGTAGTAATTCACAGCCATCTCAAAATCAAGATAATCCAGTTGTTGAGCCAAACAACTCTTATCAAGCAAGATCTATTAAGGTTGTTCAAATAGATGGTGAGGCATCTGTTACAGCTGATAATGAGACAATTAATTGCTTTAAGGGGATGAATTTATATGATGGTGATACCTTAAATGTTAAGGCAGAATCAGTAATTGTTGTTAAATTCGACCAAGATAAATATATTTATTTAGGTGAAAATACAGAGGTTAAGATTAAATCTGAGGGTAAGGATAAATATAAGACTAATGTTTATGTTACTCGTGGTAAAGTTTTAGCTGAGGTTAAAAACCAATTAGGTGAGGATGAGGAATTCTTCCTATCATCTAATAACTCAGTAATGGCCGTAAGAGGTACAGTATTTGGTCTTGCCGTACGTGAAACCGAAAATGAATATGTAGAGGAATATTCTGTATATAAGGGTGTTACAGAGCTTTATGTATTTGATGTTAAGGATAATGAGGTAATAAAGGGTAAGATTTCTGATATTTCTAATTCAAAGATGGAAATAACAGTACCTAAGGATAATGTTGTTCCAGAGGATTCATTTAATCAAATCCTAGATAACTGGGTAAGTGATGTAAATGAACAATTTGATGATGAGGCAGATGCTAATCAAAATCTTGATGAGGTTGAATTAACTGTTGCCCCACCAAGTGAGGCTGATTATCAAGAGGTTATTGATAAGGTTTCAAAGGAAACTGGTCAAACTCTTCAATATTCTGAAATTGAATATCAAGCATCAGGCTATTTTGGTCAATATGATGGATTAGATCATCAAATATCAATTGATGTTAAAACACCAAAATCAACTATTCTTTATAAGATGAATGAGAATGATGAATATAGTGAGATTAATCCTATATTTAAAATTCCTGGATCTTATAGAGTATATTATAAGATTTCAGCAGAAGGCTTTACTGCAAAAGAGGATTATGCAGTAATTGAAATAAAGAAAGCTGATTTAAAAATAGAATATAAGAATAATATAACAGTTCCTGGTTTAATATCAGGTATGAGTGTTGATTTAGCTTTATCTAAATTTAATATCTTTGATTATATCGATATTAAAGGTGCAGAAGGAGATAGCGCATATATCTCAAATTCAACATTTACAGGAACAGGAAATCTAGTAAATGGTTCAAAAGAGTACGAACTTGATATCACACTTCCTAGCGATATAGCTGATTATTATAATAGTAGTACTTTTACAATCAATCTTACTGCCTCAAATGTTGGATTACATTCAACACGTGCAATTTCAACATCAGGTTATCTAGATATATCAGAAATAAGTAGTTTTAACAAATATAATGGTGTTAAAGAGTCTGAATTATTTGGTGATATTGAATTTACTGTTGGAAATAAAATCTTAACATCAGATGATTATGAGAGTGTTTCATTTAATTATGATTATAAAACAGAAGGCTATTATGAATTAAGCTCTGGAGTAAATGAATTTGAAGTAACTATTACATTTACTGATTATACCTTAACTACTACATTAACATTTGATTATAGCGAATATAGAAATTATAACGATATTGAAGTTTCTATTGATGATGTTATGGTAGTTAGATTAGCTGAAAATAGCTATTTCTTTAATACAAGTGATATTACTGTAGAAGATGATAATTATTTAATTTCAACATCTTATCTACTTAGTCATTTTGGCTTATCAGACTTTGAAGGATATATTAATCTTCCGACTGATACATTAGATGACAATTCATCTACTTATTTAGCTACATCATCAAGTACTTATAGATTCCCAGTTGATAGCTTATCTACAGTTGAATTCTTAACATATCCGGATGCAAGTAATCGTAGATCTGCATTATTGTTAAGTGTATATTTCTCACTTACAGCGCCAGATGGCTTACCAGAATATAGTATAAAGAATAGCTTAAATTATTATCCTGGAACTAATTTTGATTTTGTAATATCTGAAAGCCCAGTTTTATATTCAACTGATGGTGTAACTTATGAAGCAAATGTTTCAATTGATGAGGTTGGAGAGCATACAGTTTATTATAAGGTTGGATCTGATATTATATTAAGAGGCTCATCAACAGTCTTAATTACAACTGGTGTTATTGCATCTGATGGACTTGAACTTTTAGGTAGTAATATAGATATTATTTCAAATGATAATAGAACATTAAGATATTCATATTTCCCTGGTGGTGAATCAGAAATCGTATATGAATATCTAACTGCAGAAGATGGCTCAACTATTTCACCAGATAGTGATACTTATGAGATTTATACTAATATTTTAAAGAATTCAAGTTACTATAATAGTATGACTCATGAGGCACTTGATGTTACAGTTACTGTATCTGAAAAGAATCCTGATAATCCTGATTTTACATATGAAGTAAGCTGTGAGGGATATGTTACACTTGAAGGAAGCGTTCATTTTAGCTATCCATTCTACTATGAGGAAAAGCCATCAGTAGCAGGAAAAGAAGATATGATAGTTGAAGGAAGTCAATATAACATAATTCTTTATGTTATTAATCCGGAGGATAGAAATGTAAGCTTATCAAATCTTGATACTTTATATGCATCAAGAATAATATTCTCAATTGAATCATTAACAGATGAATATGATGTTTTATATTCAATTGATGAAGGTGCTACATGGAGTGATGATATACCGTCATTTAGTGAGGTAGGAGAATATAAGGTTTATTCAATTTATAAGTATTATTATGATAATGAATATTATTTAAATGATGAAATGAATGCTGTTATTGTAGCAATTCAAAATATAACTATAACAGAATAGGAGGTTAAAGTATGAAAAAAAGAATTTTATTAACATTAGCAGCAATTTCACTTTTAGCTTTAGCCTCTTGTCAAAATGGAGTAAATCCAAATCAAACAGGAAAATATAGAGGTACAGTTGATGAAACTATTGACCCTAATTTAGATATTCCTGATGCTATAAAGCCAAAAGGAGATGCTGAAGGATATATAGTAAAGCATGAGCTTGAAAATAAAAATGGTGGCTATGATTTAGTATCTCAAGAAAATTTAGCTGGCGAGGTTGGAAAGTTAACAAATGCTCAAACTAAAGAATTTCCAGGCTATGTGGCTCAAGAATTTAGCCAAAAAACAATCACTAAAAATGGTGATATTGTAATTGAAATTAAATATAAGGCATTAAAATTTACATTATCACTTGAAGAAATTTCATCAAATATTGGTATTGTTTCTGGTAGTGGCGAATATTATACTTATGATAATAATGCTATCCTAACCGCAAAGCCTAATATTGGATATGACTTTATAGGTTGGTATGATGGTGATGAGTTATTATCAGAAGATAAAACATATTCATTTAATATAACTTCAAATTTAGATATTAATGCTAAATTTGAGGTATCAGATAGTTTTAAGTATTTTGAATTTACATCAACTCAATCATCATGTGTTATTAAAGGCTTAGTAGCACAAGCACCTGAAACATTAATTATTCCAGAGGGTGTAACTGAAATAGAAACTAGTGCATTTTATAATGATGCTTTAAGTAAGGTTATCCTACCAAAAACCTTAAATACAATCGGCAGTTATGCTTTTGAGTATTCAACTATTTTAAGCTTAGTAATTAATTCTAAGCCTGAAATAGGAGACGATGCATTTTATGGTTGTAATAGATTATATGAAATATTTAATAGTTCAAGTGAAAATGCTAGTGATAAATTACAACTTGAAATTGATTCTACAGATTATGGATATATAGCATATTATGCTAGAGTAATTCATGATTCATTGAATGATAATTCTTTATTTAGTGTTGTTGGTGATTATCTATTTATGGTTGAAAATGATTACCCAACAATAGTTGCATATTCTGGTACAGATTCAGATTTAGTTTTACCTGAAACAGTAACTATTGGAGATAATACTTATGAATATTATTCAATTGGCGCAAGTGCATTTATGAGTAATAAAAGTATAAATATGGTTACTATACCAGAGTCAGTTGAAAATATTGGAAATAACGCATTTTATGGATGTAGTAATCTATATGAGGTTTATAATCTAAGCCCTGATATTTATACATCTACTGGATCAGAATATAATGGATATTTAGGATATTACGCAAAAGTAGTACATGATTCAGATGATGCTCCACAACAAGTGTTTAGAACTGATAATATGATTTATTATACTTATACATCAGGAGAAGAAAAGTGGGCAACAATTCTATCATATAAGGTAACATCTTCTGATTTAGTAATTGATGCGATTGAAGATTATAGTATTGAAATTTCAAGTAACTTATTCCAAGGTAATAAGCTAATTGAAACAGTTACACTTGATAATAATGTTAAAGTAATAAATGATTATGTATTTAATGGTTGTACAAATATGAAATCATTTAAAGCTGATGGTGTGACATATATCGGTATTAGAGCAGTTTCTGGCTGTACAAGCTTAAAATCTGTATCAATTAAGAGCTGTAAAACTGCTTATAATTATTCATTTAGTAGCGATCAGGTATTGAAAGAATTAGATATATCAAGTATGGAAACAATTGGAGCATATGCATTCCAATATTGTTCAAGTCTTTATGAAATAACACTTCCAGAAAGCTTATCACAAATTAACACAAATGCATTCCAATATTGTAATAAATTAAAGCAAGTAATAAATAAATCAAATCTTTCTATTAGTAGATCAACAAGTAATGGATATGTCGGATGGTATTCAGCTAATATTACTGATAAAGAAGATAATTTCTTAGATAAGACTGGTGGCTATGTTACATATAAAGATGGAGAAGATAAAGTATTATTAGCATATATCGGTGATAGTAAGACTTTAACTATTCCAGAAGATATTGTTAAGGTTTATGATGGTGCACTTGCATTTGGAGATTATACAAGTATATCATTTAAGGCTGGCACACAAATGGCATCTAGTGTTTTATATAAGTGTGATAATCTAGAAACACTTGATGTTCCATATGATTATTATTTTGGCAATTTATTTAGTAGTGTAGGAAGTGGATCTTCATCTAGACCAGAAAAATTAAAGACACTTCGTATAACAGGTGAGAATATAAGTATTGACTCTTATTCATTCGATAGCGTGTCAAGCGTTGAAAATATAGTGTTTGCATGCTCAATTGGAAGTATTGGCTATCAACCATTCTCTTATTTAAAAGGCTTAAAGAGTGTATATTTTGATGGTACTATGCTAGATTGGCTAGATTATAGTTTTGAAGAAGAAACTTATACCCCAATGTATTATGCATCTAATTTCTATATAAAGGATTCAAATGGAGATAATACTTTATTTGGTAATAAATATAGTTTAATTGATGAATTAGAAATTCCAGAAACTGTTACAGAATTAGGTAATTATCAATTCTATGGATTTGGTATTAAAAAGCTTACACTACCAGCTACTATATCAAATTTTGGTAATAATGTATTTAAAAATTGTAAGAGCCTAGAAGAAGTAACATTCTTAGAAGAAACAACATCAGAAGAAGTAACATTAGTCGAGTTAACATATATTCCAAATGGATTATTTAGTGGATGCTCAAGCTTAGAAGCTATTAATATTCCAGATAGTGTTACTGAAATTGGCGAGAGCGCATTCTATGGTTGTTCTGGCTTAAGAAGTATTTCAATTACAGAAAATATTACATCAATTGGCGCATATGCATTTGCTGGTTGTTCAAATATAACTACAATTAAAGTTCCTTCATCAATTACAGAAATAAATGAAGGTGTATTTAGATATTGTTATGGCGTTCAAAAAATTCAACTTCTTGGTGATGTGACAAGAATTGGAGATTATGCATTTGGTAGCTGTTATACATTAAATAGTATTAATCTTCCTTCAACAATTGAATATATAGGTGTTGGTGCATTCCAAAATTGTGAAGCAATTAAGAATATTTCACTTAAGGATTTAGCTATCACAGAAATTTCTTCATATTTATTCTCGGGTTGTAGAAGCTTAGCATCAGTAACACTTCCAAATAGTATTGAAACAATAGGTGATCATGCATTTGATAACTGTAGAAAATTAGTTTTAACATCTGATGGAAAAGGCGGTAATTACTTTGGACCTGAGGATAATCCATATAAGTGGTTTATTAAAGCAGATAAGACTGCAGTTGATATAGAAGTAAAGGATGGTTGTGAGATTGTACTTGAATCAGCATTCTCAGCTTGTAAAAATTTAAAATCACTAATTATTCCAAATTCAGTTGTATCTTTAGGTAAGATTTTAGAGTTTAACCAAACAATTGAAGTATTATCAGTACCATTCTTAGGTAATGGAACTACAAACCAAACACTTAATTATATGTTTGGTTATACATCAACAACTTATACTTATGTCCCTAGAACTTTAAGAGATTTAACTATAACAGGAAATATAACTGAAATAGCAAATAATGCATTTAGAGGTGCATCATACTTAAAGACTATTAATATTCCAGATAGCGTTACATCAATTGGTACTTATGCATTCTATCAAACTGGTATAACATCATTAAAGTTAGGTGAAAATATAGTATCACTTGGTGAACGTGCATTTGCAAGTTGTACAAGTTTAACTTCAATTGACTTGAGTGAGGTTACTTCATCTTGTGAGCTAGGTTCATATCTATTTAATGGATGTACATCTCTTGTAAGTGCTGATTTAGGTGGTATAAATAAAGTTGCTGAATATATGTTCTTAAGCTGTACAAAGCTTACTAATGTTACACTTTCAAACAATCTTACAACAATAGATTGGTATGGTTTTTCTTTAACAAATATCAAGAGTTTTGTTGCGCCATCTACATTAAAAACAATTAATAATCATGCATTTGAAAAATCAAGTATTGAGTTTGCCGATTTATCTCAAATGGATGGTGCAAATACTTATCTTATGGATTCTGCATTCCAAGAATGTGCAAGTCTTACAAAGGTAATTCTTCCAAATTTAAAGAAGATTAATTCATATGCATTCTATAAATGTCCTAATTTAGAAGAATGTGATCTTCCTGAATCATTAGAAGAATTAGGTCAATATGTATTTGCATATAGTGGTTTAAAACATGTAGTTCTTCCAACAAACCTAAAGGCGACAACTACTGGTACAGGAGAATTCATCTATAATGAGAAGCTTGAATCAGTAGAAATTAAGTGTACTAATTCTAGTTATATAAGCTCTAAACCATTCCAAGGTTGTACTAATATAAAGACTGCAATTCTATATGAGGGTGTAAAAAATGTTTCAAAACTATTATTTTGTGATTGTACATCACTAACATCAGTTACATTACCATCAACTATTACAACTATTAATCAAAGTGCATTTAATACCTGTTCATCATTAACATCAATTGTAATTCCAGCTAATGTTACATCAATTGGTGATTATGCATTCTCTAGTTGTACAAAATTATTAGAAGTATATAATTTATCTAACTTAGAATTTGAGATTGGTTCATCAACTTATGGCAATGTTACAAAGAATGCCTTAGTAATTCATACATCATTATCTGAACCTTCAATTTTTGAAACTGATAGCGATGGATTTATATTTATTGATGTTGACTCAAAAGGATATTTATTTGGATATGAGGGAAGTGAAGAAGAAATCACACTTCCAGAATCATATACTAAGAATAATGTTACATATAATTCTTATGATATTTTTGAAGGTGCATTTAAGAATAATACTACATTAAAGAAGGTAACTATCCCAGGTTCAGTTGAGACACTTGGTAAATCAGCATTTGAAGGATGCTCTGAGATAACTGATATAACAATTTTAGATGGTCTAAAATATATTCAAGATAGGGCATTCTATAATTGTACAAGCCTAGTTAATTTATCATTACCTAATTCCTTATATAGAGTATATGGTGAATATCCATTTACTAATTGTGGTAATTTAAAGACTACAACTTATGAATATAACAAATATTTAGGAAATGAAAATAATCCATATTTATATTTATATGGACGTACTACCGCAGATATGAATAGCTTAACTATTCATTCAGATTGTAAACTAATTGGTTCACGTGCATTAACATCCTTAACATACGTTACTAATGTTGTTATTCCTGAAGGTGTAATAGGAATTGGAGATTATGCATTCTACGAATGTAATACGGTAACATCTATTTCATTCCCAACTACACTTGAATATATTAATTCTTATTCATTTGCTCATATGTCTAAGCTTAAAAAGGTATTACTAGCTAATACTAAGGTTGTGGAATTAGGCTCTAGCGCATTTGATAATGACTTAAATGGTGAATCAGTTACTAACGTAATAAATGAAATTACTTTACCTTCAACATTAAAGAAAATTGGTTCTAACTGCTTTGCAAGGGCAGCTATTACATCAATTGTTATACCTGAAGGTGTAGAATATATTGGAAATAACGCATTTGATGAATGTACAAATTTAACAGATGTAACACTTCCAAGCACAATAACTGAATTAGGAGAATGGCTATTCTCTGATAATTCAGCATTAACAAATTTAAGATTAGCTTGTAAAAATGTTACATTTAAACAATACTCTTTCAAAGATTGCTCAAGTCTTGAAAATGTATATTATGATGGCACTATAGAAGATTGGTTATCTAATACATTTGAAACAGATGATTCAACACCTATGTGCTATGGAATGTATTTCTATCTAAAAGATTCAACTGGAACTATTGAATATGATGGCAATAATTATAAACTTTTAGAAGATGTTGTTATTCCTGAGGGAGTAGAAGAAATTAAGAGTTATACATTCTATGGATTTAGAACTGTAACTTCAGTTTCATTCCCATCAACATTAACTAAGATTGGCACATATGCATTTAAGAATAATTTAGCAATAACTGAAGTAAATCTTCCATCACAACTTGTAACAATTGGATCATATGCATTTAGTGCATGTATCAATCTTCAAACATTAACAATATCTGAAAGTGTTGAAAAGATTGGATCTGGTGCATTCTCAAATTGTACTAAACTTAAAAATGTTAGAGTTAAAACTTTAAATGCAGAATTTGGAAGTAGTGTATTTGATTATGACCAAGCATTAGAAAATGTATATTATGATGGAACAATAGGAGATTGGGCAAAATTATCATTTGCGAATGAATCTGCAAGCCCTATGTATAATACTAATAAGCCAATGACATTCTATATTTTAGATAATAGTGGTTCAGTTACTTATGATGGTGCTAATTATACAAAGCTTGAAGATGTTATTATACCTAATACAGTAACAAAAATAGGTCAATATACATTCCGTAATTTCAATCAAATTAAGACTCTTACAGTACCAGAAAGTGTAACTGAAATAGGCTTATATGCTTTCTATCGATGTGAAGGCCTAACATATGTAGAATTATCTGAAGGATTAAAAACAATTGCAACATATGCGTTCTGTAATTGTTATAGTTTAGTAAGAATTAATCTTCCATCAACTTTAACAGCAATTAATTCAAATGCATTTAGTAATTGTTATGATTTAGTTGAAGTATATAACTTGTCAAGCTTGAGCAATTTAACTAAGGGTAGTTCATACTGGGGTTATGTATGCTATTATGCAATGGCTGTTCATAAATCATTAACAGATAAATCAATTTTAACTGAAGATGCAAATGGATATGTATTTGCATATAGCGGAGATAAAGGTTATTTAGTTGGCTATAAAGGCTCTGATACTATCTTAAAATTACCTACATCATTTGAATACGATTCAAATCAAGTAGATAAATATGACATTTATCAATTTGCATTCTATTACAATAAAGAAATAGAGGCTGTTATTGTTCCAGAAGGAGTAGAGGTAATTGCATCTAATGCATTTGCATATTGTTCTAAATTAAGTTATATAGTAATTCCAAGTACTATAACGACAGTTGGAACAAATTCATTCTATCAATGTAATGTTTTATATAAAGTATTCTATGCAAGCACAAGTGAGGCATGGAATACTATCGCAAGTGCTATTGATAATACTTTAAAAACAAAGACAAAATACTATTATTCAGAAACTCAACCAGCTCCAGGTAATTACTGGCATTTTGATTCTAATGGACTTCCTGCAATTTGGATGTAAATAAAAACAAGGGGAAATGTAATATTTCCTCTTTTTTTACGCAAAATAGTTATTCTATATTTATAAATATGTTATAATAAACCATAAGAATGGTTGTGATAATTATGAGAAAAAAGATATTAATTACTATATTTTTAAGCTTATTCACAATTTTAATATGTTTTAACAGTGCTTTTGCGTCGTCTTTTTTAAGCGATAAGACTGAGACAAATTATAACGCTAATAATGGTTTATTAACAGGTAAGGCAAATACCTTATGTCAAACTGATGATGGTTATATTTGGATTGGTCAATATGCAGGCTTAACTAGATATGATGCAAGAAGCTTTAAAACTGATACAACTTATCAAGACCATGACTTAACTGGTATTACATCAATTGCGTCTTATCAAAATAAGGTAATAATAGGAACTCAAAATGGCTTATTTATTAAAGATGAATATGATAATGTCAGTGAAATTGACACATTAAATGAAAAGATTTCAATTCATGATATAAAGGTATATTCAGATGTTGCCTTTATAGCTAGTGATACAGGTGTATATTTATATTCATTTACTAATAATACAATTAAGCTTGATCCAAATGGTAAGGGAAATATTGTTAAGGTAGCTCCACTTGATGATAAGATGTATTTTTATATCGATTCATCATATAAGGTATATGGAAGCTTAAGTTCTAACGTTTCTGAATACTATAAGTTTACACCTATAAAAAGTGTTTATTATAGTGATGAACATTTATATATGGGTGAGCAAAGTGGTAATGTTTTAGTAAAGAATGTTAACACTAATGAAATTACTACAATAGATATTGGTGGAAACCAATGTGTAAATGACATTATTATTCATGATAATATTATTTATATGGCAACAGATACTGGATTATTTATATCTGAAAATAATCAGGTAAGAAAGGTAGATAATCTAGAGGCTAAGGGATTTATTCAAAGAATAATAGTAGACTATGAAAATAATATTTGGCTTGCCTCAAGCTCATTTGGTGTATCAAAGATAACAACAAATGAATTATTTGATTATTTCTTTGAATTTAATTTAGAATCAACAAGTGTTAATGCAATTGAAAAATATAATTCTTTAACTTATATCGCAACATCAACAGGTCTATATATAGTTGATGAGAATAATGGTAGTATTGAAAATGAACTAGTTAATCTACTTAAGGATGTTAGAATTAGAGATTTAGAGGTATATAAAAATAAGCTTTATATCGCAACATACGATTCTAATTTATATGACTTAATTGAGTATGATTCAGTAACTGGCACAATTAATCAAATATCTTCATTAACCTTAGCAGAGACAGGTGAAACTAATTATAATAATGCAGGACAGGTTAGATGCCTTAGGGTTGCAGGAAATTATTTGTTAATTGGTACAAATTATGGATTAAGTAGATTTGATGGTACAAATTATTACAATAAGAAATTATCAAAAAGAGTATTATATATTTATTATGGAAATGATACAGTTTATCTAGCATTAGAAGAAACTGGATTTGCCATAACAGATTTAGAATTTAATACTCCAATTATAATTGATGATAAATTAAGCTCTCCACTTAAGTGCTTATATGTAAATGGTGCGCTTTTATTCAATAACAATAATAAATTATTCTATTATAAGGATGATAAGGTAACTGAAATAAAAGCTAACTTTGTAGGCTCAGTTGTTGAGCTTGCCTATATTGATAATAAATATGTAATTGGTACAGATACAAATATCTATATTTGTGATGATATATTTAGTGATAATTTATTATTCGAAATTCTAGATTCAAATAATGGACTTAAGAGTAGCTTAGTTGCAAACTCATCAGGCTATTATGATAGCTCAACTAATTGTTATTATTTCACGACTGCAGGAGGAATCTTTGTTCATGATTTTTCTAAGGAAAAGGAAGCAAAGATTAGAAGAAAGGTAGCAATTGATGGTGTATCAATTGATGATAAGGAAGTAGATATTAATAATATAAATTTATCGAGTGACGCAAACAGAATTACCATTTATTTTGCAGTATTAAGTAATACACTAGATCAGCATTATACTGTTTACTATAAATTAAATGGTGTTGATAATGAATATAATGCTCTTCAATCAACTGAAACATTTAAAATTGATTATACTAACCTTCGTGGTGGTAAATATGAATTAAGTATTTATACACTTGATTCAGATGGAACTAGAAGTCAAAATGATATTAGCCTAACTATTACTAAGGATAAGGCTTATTTTGAAACTGTATGGTTCTGGGTATTAATTGCTGTATTAGGACTACTTGTAATAGGTGCTTTAAACTTCATATTTATAACAAATAGAAATAAAAAAGCAAAGAAAAGAGAAGCCGAGCTAAAGGGAATAACTATTGAGTCAATTGAGGCTATTGCACGTACAATCGATGCCAAGGATACTTACACTAATGGTCACTCTATAAGAGTTGGTCATGCATCAAGAATTATAGCAGAAGCGCTTGGTATGGAAGGCGATGAGCTTGAAAACCTATACTATATTGCGCTATTACATGATATAGGTAAAATAGGTATTCCAGATGCTATTTTAAATAAGCCTGGAAGACTTACAGATGAAGAGTTTGAAATAATGAAGAGCCATACAACAAAAGGTGCAGCAATTCTAAAAGATATTTCAACTATTCCAAATATAGAAGCAGGTGCTAAATACCACCATGAAAGATATGGTGGTGGAGGATATCCTGAAGGCTTAAAAGGAGAAGAAATACCTTATATCGCAAGAATTATTTGTTGTGCAGACTGCTTTGACGCGATGGCAACAAGAAGGGTATATAAGGATCCTTATCCAAAGGAAAAAATTATATCCGAATTTGAACGCTGTAAGGAGATACAATTTGATCCACATATGGCAGATGTTGTTATTAAATTAATTAAGGAAGGAAAACTTAAGGCATAGATTTATGGTTAGTGTAAATGATAAAATATTAGATTTTTTACTTCCCTCTGATAGAGGAATTGAAATAATGCTTAGTGATTTTAATGATAGAAATGTAATTTTGTATTTCTATTCAAAGGATAATACTAAAGGATGTACATGTCATGCTTTAGGATATAAGGAATTATATCCTGAATTTAAAAAGCTAAATACAGAAATAGTAGGTATATCAAAGGATACTATAGAATCACATAAGAAATTTAAAGAGAAGTATGAATTACCATTTATATTAGTATCAGATCCTGATAAGGATGCCATAACTAAATATGATGTCTTAAGAGAAAAGAATATGTATGGCAAAAAGGTTATGGGCATTTTAAGAACATCTATCGTCATCAAAAATGGTATTATAGTAAAAACATCCTATAATACCAATTCAAAGGATGATGCGATAAATAACTTAAATTATCTAAAATCTAATGTTATACAGGTAAAAGATTAGTTAAATTAGGGAATTATTTATTAATTCCCTTTTTATATGGCTAAATTAGCTATATTTATGTTAAAATAATAAATAGCTACAATAATGGAGGTTTTTATGAAAAATTGTGTAGATTTTGATTATGTAAAGAATTTTATGATTGATGTATTCCTAAATTATGGAATTAAGCGTGAGGATGCAGAAATCATCGCTGATGTACTTGTAGAATCAGATAAAAGAGGAATTAATTCTCATGGTGTAAATAGATTTAAGCCAATTTACTTAGATAGAATAGATGCAGGCATCCTAAATCCAGTTACAAAAATTGATGTAGTTAAAGAAACTGAAACTACAGCTGTATTTGATGGTAATGATGGTATGGGTCATGTTATTGGCTATAAGGCTATGAATCTAGCAATAGAAAAGGCTAAGAAATATGGTATGGGTATGGTTGCCGTAAGAAACTCAAGCCACTTTGGTATTGCAGGCTATTATGCAACTATGGCAACAAAGGCTGGCTGTATTGGACTTGTTGGTACTAATGCTCGTCCAAGTGTTGCCCCAACATTTGGTGTTGAGGGTATGTTTGGTACAAATCCACTTACAATAGGTATTCCATCTGATGAGGAATTTGACTTTCTTTTAGACTGTGCAACATCAATTACTCAAAATGGTAAGATTGAATATTATGCAAGACTTGGTGAGGATGTTCATGAGGGTACAATCATTGATAGTGATGGTAATCCTGTAACAGGTGATGCCAAGGTTGCTTTAAAGAAAATAAGAGAAGGAAGCGCAGCCTTAACTACACTTGGTGGTATTGGTGAATCACTTGGTGGCTATAAGGGATATGGATACGCACTTGCTGTTGAAATTCTATCTGCTGCCCTTCAAAATGGTATTTTCTTAAAGGACTTAGATGGTAAGGATGAAAATGGTAATAAGAGACCATATCATTTAGGACATTTCTTTATCGCAATTGATACTAACCATTTCTTAGGAGAAGAATTAACTAGAAAAATAACAGGTAATATCCTAAGAGAGGTTAGAGCATCTAAGCTTCAACCAGGTGAAAAGAAGATCTATACAGCTGGTGAAAAGGAATATTTAATTTACCAAGATAGATTAAAAAATGGTGGAGTTCCAATCAATGAATCAGTTCAAAAGGAATTCATTGAATTAAGAGACAGATTCAATTTAAACTATCATTTTGATTTCGAAGATTAATTAGAATCCTAGCGTTTCGCTAGGGTTTTTAATTTTCTGAAAATTTTCGTTATTGATATATTTTATGTAATAAGATAAAATATAATTGTGGATTATTTGATTAGGAGAAATTAACATGAACATTTTGCTACAAGTTGCTGGCGTAGTAGTAATGATAGTAATTTTTATTTTTTACTTCTATGACAGAAAAGCTGCAGTCAAATCAAATAAGCTATTTTTGTATCAAGGATTAGCGATTTTTGCTTCCGCAGTCATTGATATTTTTTCACTTGTCTCATTAAATATTGATGGTGTTGCATCAAATGGGATGAGCTTTTCATTTTTAACTCATGCATTATGTAGAACTTATGTTGTTACATGTATGCTAGTTGCCTACCTAGGTCTATTCTATGTACTAAATGATACTTACATGAAGAGGAAGTGGATTTGGTTTTATAGAATACTTGGTGGTGTGATGTTTATTGCAGGTGTTATAGTTGCCTATACAACTACACTTGAAATAACTTATGATCCTAATGGATTAAATGACTTTACCGGTGGTATTCCTGTCACTGTTACTTATATTGAAACATTCATTCTAATGGGTATTACACTTGCAATTGCGATTGTAAAAAGAAAAATGATGTACAAAAAGAGATTTATTGGTGTATGTATTTTCTTAGGCGTATGGACATTAGGTGCTTCAATTCAAGGCTTAGTAAATTATGTATTTGCAGGCTCTGGTGTAACAATTTTATCAGTATCATTTGCTGAAGCGATGGGTTCACTTGTAATATATATGATGCTTGAAAATCCATCACTTAATATCGATAGAGTAACAGGTGCTTTAACTCAAAGAGCATTTGAGGATTATTTAGATATTTGCTATAAGAAGAAGCTAAAAAAAGGATTTGTTTTAATTGATTATGATAATCAAATTGCAACATCTATTATGGGTGATAATCAATTTTCTAAGGTTATAGCTGATTTATTAAGAGAATTTAATGCAGAAAAAATATTTAGAAATGATGATAATAATTTCATTGTTGTAAGAGATTCTCTAAGCCCTCGTGCATTATCAGAGGCAACTGATTTATTAAAAGAACAGATCTATAAAAGAAATAATATTAAATCTGAAATTCCATTTAAGATAATTCATTATGAAGATATTTCTTTATTTTATGATAGAAAAGATATTTTAAGCTCAATAAATTATTTACTTACAAGAAGTAAATCTCATGATCAAAAGATTATTGAGGTTAATAAGGCACTTGCTTATGAAATTCATAAGAAGTTCCAAATGGATAAGAAATGTGATGTCGCATTTTCTAAGCGTAGCTTTGAAGTATTCTATCAACCAATTTATTCTAACTTAGACTTATCTTTTACTGCAGCGGAGGCTTTAGTAAGACTTAAGGATGATGAAGGCAATTTAATTTATCCATCTGATTTTATTGAAGAAATGGAAAAAGATGGAAGAATAATTGAACTAGGTAGATTAGTATTTGAAAATGTATGTGAATTTATTAGTAAGAATAATATGGAAGCCTTAGGCTTACATTATATTGAAGTAAATTTATCAGCTGTTCAGTGCATGCAAGAGAATCTTGCAGTATCATTCATTGAAATAATGGAAAGATATAATGTTGATCCTAAATATATCAATTTAGAAATCACTGAGACTGCTCAATCAACAAGAAATATTCTTATAAAGAATATGAAAATATTAAGAGATTATGGTGTATCATTCTCACTTGATGATTTCGGTACTGGTAATTCTAATCTTAACTATATCGTTGAAATGCCTGTTGAAATTGTTAAGTTTGATAAGAATATGGTTAATTCATATTTTGAAAATAGAATTGCATCATATGTAATGAATTCAACTATTGATATGATTAAGGGCTTAGGCCATAAGATAGTATTTGAAGGAATTGAAGAAGAGCTTCAAATTAATCAGGTTAAATCAATGAAGGTTGATTATGTTCAAGGATATTTCTATTCAAAGCCAATAGATCAATATGCATTTGTAGAATTCATAGTTAAATATAATAAAATCGTATCTGTTTAATTTAAAATGAAAAGACTATTCTCAAATAGTCTTTTTTTCTATGTAACCGTATACTTTTTAAAATATATTATTTTAACTTTATATTTTTTGATTAAAAGAGTATAATATCTTTGTAATTTTTGGTGGTGATTATCATGAAATGTTTTAATACATCAACTAGTGATGAAACAATAAAATTAGGTGAAAAAATAGGTAAAGTCTTAAAAGAAGGCGATGTAGTATTACTTGATGGTGACTTATCTGCAGGTAAAACTACAATTACTAAGGGTATTGGTCTAGCATTAGGCGTAAAAAAAATAATAAATTCACCTACATTTACAATCGTTAAAACATATTCTGGTGATATTAATCTATATCACTTAGATTTATATAGACTAGATGGATTAAATAATGATTTTGATCTTGAAGAGTATATAGAAGCTGATGGTGTTACAGTTATTGAGTGGCCTCATCAGGTAGATGAATTAATTCCTTCTGAATATTTAGAAATCAAATTATTCAAGTTAGATAATGATGAAAGAAGAATAGAAGTAAGAGGAATTGGTAAAAAATATATAGAAAAAGAGGATTTATTATAATGTATTCATTAATTTTAGATTCTTCAACAAAAATTTTATATACTGCCATAGTAAAGGATGAGAATGTAGTTTTTGAATCTTATATTGAAGGTAGAAATGATCACGCTAAAAATATAGTTGATATTATTGATAAGGGCTTAAAGAAAAATAATATTGAAGCTAAAAATTTAGATGAGGTAGTAGTAGGCTATGGACCTGGCTCTTATACAGGAGTTAGAATGGCTGTAAGTGTTGCTAAAATGATCGCATCATTTATGGATAAGCCACTTTATACTATTTCAACATTAAAGCTTATGGCATCAGGCTCAAAAGGTATAGTTTTATCAATGATAGATGCTAGACGTAATAATTCATTTGGAATGATTATTGATATGAATACAAATACTTATATCAAAAATGAAGCATTATATCCAAATAGCGAATTATTAGAATCTAAGTATGATGTAGTAGTTAATGATGCAAGCTATAAGGTTGATCCACTATATGTACTTAAGAATAAGGAATTAGTTGAGAATAAGGATTTACTTACTCCTAATTATTTAAGAGAAACAGAAGCGGAGAGAAATCATCATGATTAGAAGACATCAGGCTTCTGATATTGATGAAATAATAGCTTTAGAGCGTGAGGTATTAGATACTTCCTTAGATAGAAAGATATTTGAGCTAGCACTAACATCTGAGCTTGCTTATTATTATGTTTATGAAGAGGATAATAAAATACTTGGTTATATTTCATCAATGTTTGATGGAGAAATAATAGAAATATTAAATTTCTGTGTAAAAAAGGAATATCAAAATAAGCATATTGGTACAAAATTATTCTCTCAAGTTTTAAAGGAATTATATTCTAAGGGTGCTAAATCAGTAATATTAGAGGTAAGAGAATCTAATTTAAATGCGATTAATTTTTATAAGAGATTTGGTCTTAAGAAAATATCAGTAAGAAAAAATTATTATAAAAATGGAGAAAATGCATTAGTACTTCAAAAGGTATTTATCGATAAGGATGAAATAGAACGTGAATATTTAAAATGCTTCTGTAAGATTAAAGATGAGAAGAATTATATAAAGTATTCTGATGATATCCAAAAGGATAAATATTGTCATAATTTCTATTTCATTAAGGATGAAAGTAAGCTTGATAAGCTACTTTTTAAAATAGAAAAGGATAATGATAAGGAATTCTTAGAAATAGATTCTAAATCAAAACTTAATCTACCTGAGTTTGAAGAGGATGAGGAAATCAGGATGTATTCACCTATTTCATTAATAAAAGAGGATTATAGACTAGGTGAGGTTAAAGTATTAGAAATAGATAATAAGAATGATTATTATCAGGTTGAATATAAAACATCAGTTATCTATGGAGAAAGTTATGCTAAATCAAACGCATTAAGATTAACTGATGAGCTTATTAAGAATGATGATCTAATAGGCTTTGTTATTTATAATAATGATATTCCAGTTGGTACAGTTCATGCCTTTAAATATAAGGAATGTGCTAAGATTGAAGGCTTTGTTGTACTTGATGAATATCAGAAAAAAGGTTATGGAATATCTTTATTTTCATATGTAGTTAAGTATTTAAAGAGTATTGGTATATATGATTTATATTTAACTGCGGATAATTTAGATACACCAAAGGAGATTTACTATAAATTAGGATTCGATCTCCTAGATTATAATTACAATTATCATAAGGATTTATAATATGGAAAAGACAAATGTAATGAGAATTTTAGATCAAAGAAAAATTAAATATAATGCATATGAATATCCACATGAGGATGGAGTATGTGTTGCAGGTGATGAGGTAGCAGCGCTTCTTGGTCAAAATCCTGATCAAGTATTTAAAACACTTGTATTAACTGATTCTAAGAATCATTACTTTGTATGTGTTATTCCTGTTTTAAAGGAATTAGATTTAAAGCTTGCGGCTCGTGAATTTAATGTTAAAAGCTTAGATATGATTCATGTTAAGGATTTACTTAACATAACAGGATATATAAGAGGAGGCTGCTCTCCTATTGGAATGAAAAAAGCATTCCCAACTATTATTGATGGAAGTGCACTACGTTATAATACATTTATCTTTTCTGCAGGAAAAATAGGATATCAGGTAGAAGTAAATCCAAAAGATTTATCTAATATTATTAAATTAAAATTTAGTGAAATTTCGAGGTAATTAATATGCTTGTTTTAGGAGTAGAATCAAGCTGTGATGAAACATCAGTATCTATAGTAAGAGATGGTAAGGTTGTTTTATCAAATGCTATTAATTCACAAATTAAGATTCATGAGAAATTTGGTGGAGTTGTGCCTGAGGTTGCATCTCGTCACCATGTTTATCAAATAACTTTAGTATTTAAGGAAGCTTTCGAGGCAGCGAATATTAAGCCTGAGGAGATTGATTTAGTTGCAGTAACTATGGGTCCAGGCTTAATTGGATCATTACTTGTTGGAGTAAACGCTGCTAAGGCATTTGCAATGATGTATAATAAGCCAATTATTGGTGTTCATCATCTTGCAGGTCATATTTATGCAAATGCGATTGAGCATGAGATGAAGTTTCCTTTAGTTGCGCTACTTGTTTCAGGTGGAAATACAGAGCTAATTTATATGAAGGATCATTTCTCATTTGAAATTATTGGTGAAACACTAGATGACGCAGTAGGAGAGGCATATGATAAGGTTGCCCGCGTTGTAGGACTTCCATATCCAGGTGGACCTCATGTTGATAGACTTGCGCATTTGGGCGAGGATACATATCATCTACCTAGAGTATATCTAGATGATGATAGCTTTAATTTCTCATTCTCTGGTTTAAAGAGTGCAGTAATCAATTTAAACCATAATGCCAATCAACGCGGTGAAGAAATTAATGTAAATAATTTATGTAGATCATTTCAGGATAGTGTAACAGAGGTATTAGTAAGAAAGACTTTAAAGCTTGCTAAGAAATTAAATGTAAATAACATTATAGTTGCAGGAGGTGTATCTGCAAATAAGGGATTAAAGGAAAGATTCTTAGATGAGGGTAAGGACTTTAATATATCTATTCCTTCAATCAAATATTGTACAGATAACGCAGCTATGATTGCAGTTGCAGGCTACTATCAGCATATGGTATTTAAGGATGACTATGATGATTTAACCTTAAATGCAATTGCATCTTTAGATTTAGAAGATTTTTATAAAATGAAAAGAAAATAATTAACTATATTCTTTTAAAATTAAGCTATCTATAATATAATATTTTTATATATTTATTGGGGGTTAATTATGGCTGAAATCAACAATTTTATTAAGACAATAATGCAAAATGATTTAGATGAGGGAAGAGTAGATGCTATAGCAACTCGTTTCCCACCTGAACCAAATGCTTACTTACATATAGGACATGCAAGAGCTATTATCACAAACTTTGAGCTTGCTAAGGCTTTTAATGGTACAACAAACCTAAGATTTGATGATACAAATCCTGCAAAAGAGGATAAGGAATTCGTTGAAGGTATAATCGAAGACTTAAAGTGGTTAGGTTATACTCCAACTAACGTTTTCTATGGCTCTGACTATTTTGAGGCAACATATGAAAAGGCAGTTTTATTAATTAAGAAGGGCCTTGCTTATGTTGATGATTTATCACAAGAAGAGATGAGTAAATATAGAGGTACATTAACTGAACCTGGTATTAACTCACCATGTAGAGATAGATCAGTTGAAGAAAACTTAAAGCTATTTGAAGAAATGAAAAATGGCAAGTATAAAGATGGAGAAAAGACTTTAAGAGCTAAGATAGATATGGCTCATCCTAATATTAATATGCGTGACCCAGCAATGTATCGTATATTACATATTAAGCATCACCGTCAAGGTAATAAGTGGTGTATCTATCCTATGTATGACTTTGCTCATCCACTTCAAGATTCATTTGAAGGAATTACTCACTCTTTATGCTCACTAGAATATGATAATCATAGAATTTTATATGATTGGTTCATTGAAAAATGTGAAATGAAGCATGTTCCACATCAATATGAATTTGGTAGATTAAATATTACAAATACAATTATGTCAAAAAGATATCTTCGTCAACTTGTTGATAGTAAAAAGGTATCAGGCTATGACGATCCAAGAATGCCAACTTTATGTGGCTTAAGAAGAAGAGGATTCACACCTGATTCAATTAGAAACTTTATTCTATCAACTGGACTTTCAAGAGTTAATTCAACTGTTGAGGCATTCCAACTTGATGAGGAATTAAGAAATGACTTAAAGCTTAAGGCAATTAGACCTAATGCAGTTATTAATCCAGTTAAGGTTATTATTGATAACTATCCAGAGGGTCAAGTTGAGTACCTTGATTGTCCAAATAACCAAGAGGATGAATCAATGGGCTCAAGAAAGATTGCATTCTCTCGTGAGGTTTATATTGAACGTGAGGACTTCATTGAGGAAAAGCCTAATAAGAAGTGGAAGCGTCTAGCTTTAGGCGTTGAGGTTAGATTAATGCATGCATACTTTATTACTGCAACATCTGTTGAAAAGGATAAGGATGGTAATATTACATTAATCCACGCAACATATGATCCTAAGACTAAATCAGGCTCTGGATTTGAGGAAAGAAAGCCAAATGGAAATATTCATTTCGTTGAGGCTACAACTGCAATTCCATCTGAATTTAGATTATTTGAACCATTAATGCTAGATGAAACAGAAGAAAATAAGGATTTAGATTTCATGGAAAGATTAAATCCAAATTCTTTAAGTATCCAAAATGGTTTTGTAGAAGAATCACTAAAGGATACTAAGGAATTTGATCATTTCCAATTCATTAGAAATGGTTACTATGTAACTGATAAGGATTCTACTAAGGACAAATTAGTATTTAATAGAACTTGCGGTTTAAAATCATCATTCAAATTATAATAAAGTAAAAGACTCCTTTTGGAGCCTTTTATAAACTATGGAGGTATTATTAATGTTAAAAACAGTTAATTTAGGAATTCAATATGGCTCAAGAAAATTATTTGAGCATGTTGATTTAACATTTACAAAGGGTAATTGTTACGGAATTATCGGTGCTAATGGTGCTGGTAAATCTACATTCTTAAAGTGCTTATCAGGTGAGATTGAATCAACTACTGGTGAGGTTATCATCGATAAGAATGAAAGAATGTCTACATTAAAGCAGGATCAAAATGCATTTAATGATAAAACTGCAATTGAAACAGTTTTATTGGGACATAAAAGATTAATTGAAATAAGAGATGAAAAGGATAGATTATACGAGAAAGCTGACTTTACAGATGAAGATGGTGTAAGAGCAGCAGAGCTTGAAGGTGAATTCCAAGAGCTTGGTGGCTGGGAGGCTGAATCTGACGCTGAAAGCTTACTTGCAGGCTTAGGTGTAGATAGTGAATGCTATTATATGCTAATGAGTGATCTAGATGCTAAGATTAAGATTAAGGTATTACTTGCTCAAGCATTATTTGGAAACCCTGACATCCTACTTTTAGATGAGCCTACTAATAACCTAGATTATAAGTCTACTAGATGGCTTGAAAATTTCTTATTAAATTTCGAAAACACTGTTTTAATAGTATCTCATGATAGACATTTCTTAAATAACGTATGTACTCATATTTGTGATGTTGACTACGGAAAAATTAAATTATATGTTGGTAACTATGAATTCTGGTATGAATCAAGCCAACTTGCATTAAAGCAAGCTAAGGACCAAAATAAGAAGGCCCAAGATAAGATTAAGGAATTACAAGAATTCATTGCAAGATTTAGTGCTAATAAGTCTAAATCTCGTCAAGCAACAAGTAGAAAGAAGTTACTAGAAAAGATTGATGTTTCTACAATTGAGCCATCATCAAGAAGATATCCATATATTGGCTTTAAGCCAAATAGAGAGGTTGGAAATGATATTCTAACTGTTGAGAAATTAACTAAGCCTGGTGTATTTGAAAATTTATCATTTACAATTAATAAAAATGATAAGATTGCATTCTTAGCTGAATCATCAGTTCAAATTACTGCATTATTTAATATCCTATCTGGTAAGGATACTGACTTTACTGGTAAATTTAAGTGGGGTATTACAACAAGTGTTGGTTACCTAATGCAAGATAATAAGGAATATTTTAGTAGTGAGCTTTCTTTAGTTGATTGGTTAAGACAATATTCAAAGGAAGATCAAACAGAAACATTCATTCGTGGCTGGTTAGGCAGAATGCTATTTAGTGGTGAGGAATCTCTAAAGAAGTGTAACGTTCTATCTGGTGGTGAGAAGGTTAGATGTATGTTTGCAAAGCTAATGCTTGAATCTCCAAATATTTTAGTATTAGAAGATCCAACTAACCACTTAGACTTGGAATCTATTACAGCATTAAATGAAGGTATGACAAACTATAAGGGAAATATCCTATTCTCATCACACGATGCTGAACTTTTGGAGACTGTTGCCAATAGAATTATTTCATTTAATAAGGATGGTTCTATAACTGATAGAGTTACTACTTATGAAGAATTCTTAGGTGACTAATTATGAATTTACTTGATGGACTTAATGAAAGACAAAAGGAAGCTGTAATTAATACCGAAGGTCCAATCATGGTTATGGCCGGAGCGGGCTCTGGTAAAACTAAGGTATTAACTACAAGAATTTCTTACTTAATAAAGGAGTTAGGAGTAAATCCTTATAATATACTTGCTGTTACATTTACTAATAAGGCAGCAAATGAAATGAAAGAGCGTATTGCTAAGAATTTAGATATGGACACAAAGTGGATGTGGATTTCAACATTCCACTCATTTTGTGCACGTGTATTAAGAGATGAAATTGATAATTTAGAGGGCTATAGAAGAGGCTTTCAAATTATCGATGATGATGATCAGCTTAAAATCCTAAAGGAAATTAAGGATGATACAGAATTAGATTTTAGACCTAAGGAAATGTCTAAATTAATATCTAAATATAAAAACGATATTAAGTTTAATTTCTTTGAGGAGAGAAATAAGGATACCTTTAATGAGGTAAATAAAAAATATAGTGATTATTTAGTTAAGAATAATCTATTTGATTTTGATGATTTAATTCTAAAAACAATTGAATTATTTAAGAAAAATCCAAATGTATTAGAGCGTTATCAGGAAAAATTTCAGTATATATTAGTTGATGAGTTTCAGGATACTAATACTCCACAGTATAATTTAGTATTTATGCTATCAACTAGACATCATAATATATTTATAGTTGGTGATGACTTTCAATCTATTTACTCATTTAGAGGTGCTAAGATTGAGAATATTAGAAGATTCAAAAATGACTTTTTGGAGCATAAGCTAATATTACTTGAAAAGAATTATCGTTCTACAACTGAAATATTAAACCTAGCTAATGATTGTATTACTCATAATCCAAATCAAATTAAAAAGGTCTTAGAGTCAAATAATAAAAGTGGTAAAAAGCCACTTTATTATCCAGCTAAAAGAACCGCAGAAGAAATTGCATTTATTGTTGATAATATTAAAAAGATTAACATATCAGGAGTTCCTTATAAGGAAATAGCAGTTTTATATAGAGCCAACTATTTATCAAGAGAGCTTGAAGATGCATTTATTAAGGCAAAGATTCCATATAAGATTTATGGAGGCTTATCTTTCTTTTCTAGAAAAGAAATTAAAGATATGATTGCTTACTTACAAATAATTATTAATCATAACCAAGATTTTTCTTTTAAAAGAATTATAAATGAGCCTAAAAGAAAAATAGGTGGTGCAACTTTAGAAAAGCTTGCAGCTGTTGCTGAAAGAATGAATTTATCACTTTATGATGCGATTGATTTCTATGAATCTAAATCACAGGGTGCTATAAATTTAGTTGAATTTAAGAAGACTATAGATACAATTTATAATCAAATTGAAAATGTTAGATTACCTGACTTAATTGATATAATCCTTAAGGAAACTGGCTATAAGGAAGAAATGAAAAAAGAAGAGGATCCTGATATCTTTAATGATAGAATGGATAACATTCAAGAATTCAAATCAGTATTACTTGAAGCTGAGGATTATTACGAAGAGGAAACTAAGAAAAAGCTATTAGAGGCACTCTTAGCTGATTTAACACTTAGAACTGATAAGAATGATACTGATAATAATGATTCAGTAAGATTATCAACATATCATCAGGTAAAGGGTCTTGAATTTGATACAGTATTTATGTACGCAATGAATGAAGGTATTTTCCCATCTGATATGATTGTAAGTGATGCAGAAATGGAAGAGGAAAGAAGAATTTGTTATGTTGGTATAACAAGAAGTAAAAATCATCTATTCCTATCTTCATCTGAATCAAGAGTTAAGTTTGGTTCGATGGATTATTTTTCTGAATCAAGATTCATTAAAGAAATGAAAAGACCACTTCTTGATATCTTTAATCCATATAATATTAAGACAGAGTTTACAAAGCCTCAAGTTAAACTAGAAACAAAGAAGGAAGAAAAGGTAACATCTGATATTACACTTGGTGATAAGATTAATCATAAGCTATTTGGTGATGGTGTTGTTGTAAGTCAAGAGGGTGATGTTATTAAGGTGGCATTCTCTGCTAAATTTGGTATTAAAACCTTAAAGGCATCACATCCAGCAATAAGAAAGCTATAAAGTCTACAATTTTGTAGGCTTTTTTCTTTTTATTGTTGAATAATAAAACTAATATTATGTATAATATAATTCGTTAGGTTTACCTAACAATTAGGAGAGATTAAAATGGATCAACCACTTGTTGTGACAATAGTATTATTAGTTCCTTTTTTAGGTACAGTACTAGGCTCAAGCTTAGTATTCTTTATGAGAAAGGAAATGAATAAGAAGCTAGAAAAAATATTAAATGGATTCGCTGCCGGAGTTATGCTTGCCGCGTCTATCTGGTCACTTATATTACCATCAATTAATATGAGTGGTGATATGGGTAATTTTGCATGGGTTCCAGCTGCGGTTGGATTCTTACTTGGTATAGGATTCTTATTACTTTTAGATAGTATAATTCCACATTTACATAAGGATACAGAAGTACCTGAGGGTATTAAAACTGGAAGAATGAAGAAAAACACAATGCTAGTTTTAGCAGTTACACTTCATAATATTCCTGAGGGTATGGCTGTAGGAGTTGTTCTTGCAGGATGTATTTATGGTAGTACAGTTATAACTGTTATGGGTGCTTTAACTCTTGCGATTGGTATTGCGATTCAAAACTTCCCAGAGGGCGCTATTATTTCAATGCCACTTGCCGCTAATGGAACAACAAAGAAAAAAGCCTTCCTACTAGGAAGTCTATCTGGAGTTGTTGAACCAATATTTGGTGGTCTTGCAATATTATTAATAACATTTGTTACACCAATATTACCATACATATTATCATTTGCTGCTGGAGCGATGGTTTATGTAATAGTAGAAGAATTAATCCCAGAAGCTCAATCAGGTGAGCATACTAACTGGGTTACTGTATCACTTGCAATTGGATTTATATTAATGATGGTACTAGATATCACATTAGGATAATAAAAAAGACCATGAAATTATTCATGGTCATTTGCTTTTAATTTAATTGTTCTAATTGTTATTTGTGCCATTTCCTCAGGAGTTTCTTTAAAGTCGTTTCTGATCCATCTTGCAGCTAGTGCACCAAGTGCTCCAAGATATGCTGCTTTTTCAAATTCGTCTTTAAAGCCAAGCTCAATATGTATATTGTCAATTAGATTATTATCAACAAAGTTATTATAGTTTAGTATTTGAGCCTTTGCATAAACCTTAATATCGTTTCTGCAGTCATATACTTTTTTATAAAACTCAACATAGCCTTTATTTATATCACCAGAAGAGATAGTCTTTACTGTAGCGTATGTATTCTTTAAAGTATTGATTTTGATTTCCTTTAATAAATCTTCTTTAGAGGTATATAGTCTATAAAACGTTGTTCTTGAAACACCAGCTTTTAAAGAAATATCAGTGATTGTTATTTCATCAAATGGGTATTCAGAAAGCAATTTTACAAAAGCTTCTTGAAGACACGTTTTAGCGAATGATTCGTTTTTCATAGAGACCTCCTATGGTTGATAAAACTACAATTTAATGTTACAATTGTAACATAATGATAGCATTGTGTTTCATTTTTGTCAAGTAGGAGGACATATGAAGGAAAACTGGAAGGGCGGAAATATGCTCAATCCACTACCTGTTGTTATGGTATCATGTGGAGATATGGAAAATTCAAATATAGTGACTGTAGCTTGGTGTGGAAATGTTTGTACTAACCCACCTATATTATATATATCACTAAGAAAATCAAGATATAGCTATGACATGATTTTAAAGAATAAGGAATTTGTTGTTAACCTAGTAACAAAGGACTTAGCCTTTAAATGTGATTATGCCGGAGTTAAAAGTGGAAAAGATGTAGATAAATTTGAGCATCTTAAATTAACTAAGGAAGAATCACTTTATGTTAAGGCTCCAAGAATATTAGAGTCTCCGGTTAATTTAGAATGTAAGCTAAGAGATATAATACCTCTTGGAAGTCATGATATGTTCTTAGCTGATATAGTAAATGTATCAGTTGATAAGTCATTAATTGATAAAAACAATAGATTAAAATTAGAGGATGCTAATTTAATTACATATTCTCATGGTGAGTATTATAGCTTAGGAGAATATGTTGGTAAATTTGGATATAGCGTTAAGAAAAAGAATTAATTAAACTCATTTATGAGTTTTTTTAATTTGCTTAATAGGTTATAATAAAATCAGGTGATATTATGAGTAAATACATACTAGTTATCGATCAAGGAACTACATCATCAAGAGTAATAATTTATGATAGAAGAGGTAATTCTATTTTTAAAGCACAAAAGGAATTAGCTCAAATCTATCCTAAGCCAGGATACGTTGAATTTGACGCTGATATTATTTATGAGGATGTTGTTAAATTAATGCATCAAGCATTAAAGGAAGTTAATATTGATTTAAAGGATATAGTAGGCTGTGGTGTTACTAACCAAAGAGAAACAACAGTACTTTGGGATAAAACAACAGGTAAGCCTATTTATAATGCTATATGCTGGCAATCAGTTCAATCTGATTCTATTTGTACAGATTTAAAGAATAAGGGATATGAAAAGGTAATTAATGAAAAAACTGGATTAATTATTAATCCTTATTTTAGTGCGTCTAAAATTAAATGGATTTTAGATAACGTAAGTGGCGCTAAAGAATTAATGGATCAGGGAAATCTTTCATTTGGTACTATTGATTCATGGCTAATATATAGATTAACTGGTAAGCATGTTACTGATTATACAAATGCATCAAGAACATTGCTATTTAATATTCATACACTTAGCTGGGATAAGGAATTACTTGATATATTTGGAGTATCAGAATCAATACTTCCAGCGCTTGTTTCATCAAATGAAACTATTGGTATGATTACAGAAGAAAGAATTAAAAAATATGGTGATTTTGAAATCTGTGCTATTGCAGGAGATCAACAGGCATCATTAATTGGTCATACTTGTTTATATGAGGGTGATTTAAAAATAACATATGGAACTGGTTCATTTATGTTACTTAATACTGGTAGAACTCCACATAAGAGTAATAATGGACTATTAACAACAGTTGCCTATAAAATAGGTGATACTGTTGCCTATGCCTTAGAGGGTAGTGTATTTTGTGCAGGAGCTGCATTTAAATATATTAGAGATAACCTTGAGATAGTTAAATCATTTGATGATGAGAATTTTATGCCAACTGATTCAAATGGTGTAATATTTGTACCATCTCTAACTGGACTTGGAGCTCCTTATTGGTCAAGTGAGGCTAAGGGTGCTATTTTAGGTATGACTAGAGGTACAAGTAAGCACGATATAGCCTTCGCAACAATACTTGGTGTTGCATATTTAAATTATGATGTATTACTTTCTATGAAGGATGATACTAAAATAGATGTTGATTTAATATCTGTTGATGGTGGTGCATCAACTAATTCAATCTTGATGCAGGCAGAATCAGATATTACTAAAACAAATATTAGTGCTATCTCTACAAGTGAGGCAACAAGCTTGGGTATTTGTTATTTAGTTTCTTTAAATAAGGGTATTGTTAAATCATTTGAGGAAATTAAAGAAAGATATAAGAGAACTAAATTATATAAACCAAAGGATACTAATTATAGTGTATCCTATGATAAATGGAAGAAAGCATGTAGGCTTGTGATGGAATATGATGAAGAATAATAACAAGGATAAAAAAGAAACAATTATATATACAAAAATAATGAAGGTAAAAAGAAGTGGTGAATTATTAGACTTCCTTCTTAATTCGATGGATCAATCAAGAAATAATGTTAAAAACCTTCTTAAGAATCATCAAATATTAGTAAATGGAGTTGTTGTTACTCAATTTAATTATCCAATTGCTAAGGAAGATGAAATTAAAATAGCTAAAAATCCAGTAAGAAATATGGAAGCTAAGCCAAAGGCAAAGAAGAAGGAATTTATTCCAAGAATTGATATTATTTATGAAGATGAAAACTATATCGCAATAGATAAGCCAAATTCACTACTTGCAGTAGAATCAGATAAGGAAACTTTATCTGCATATTCACTTTTGTCTGATTATATGGCTTCAATTAGTAAGAACTATCGTCCATTTACTATTCATAGAATAGATAAGGAGACAAGTGGAGTATTAGTATTTACTAAAAACCCAAAGACTCAATCTATTCTAAGATTAAATTGGAATGACTATGTAATTAAGCGTGAATACTACGCGATAGTAGAAGGTCATATGCCTAAAAAGAGTGACACTATTAAATCATATTTAAAATCTAATGAATATAATTTAATGTATTCAACTAATGATCCATCAGGTGAGCTTGCAATAACTCACTATGAGGTTATAAAAGAGGCCAGTGAATATTCACTATTAAGAGTATTAATTGATACAGGAAGAAAGAATCAAATTAGATGTCATATGAAGGATTTAGGTCATCCAATTGTTGGTGATGATAAATATCAATCAACAAAGAATCCTATCAAAAGATTAGGCCTTCATGCATCATTCTTAGAATTTAGAGATCCTAATACTAATGAATCAATTAAAATTAGTGCAAAGGTTCCTGCAATATTTAATTCATTATTTGTTAAAAAATAGGAGTTCATATGGAAAATATTAATTTAAGTGTAGATGAACTTAATAAAAAGATGAATGATTTTATAGATAATAGAAATAAGCTTGCTAAAATCCATACTGAATTTGTTAATTTATATGGTAAGGAATATTATCTATCTAGTTTATCTAATACATTAGTTGAAGCATTTAATACATTTGAAAAATTCTATCCTGTTGTAGTAGATAAAGAGGATTTCGCAACTAAGCTTTTAAATGTAAGTCTTGATGCGATTGACTTTTTCTCTCTTGCAACAAAAGAATCATTAGGAAATATTAGTAACTTCAAAAAAAGAAGAATATTAAGAAAGCTATATCCTGAAAATGTGACTAAAATGAATAATCTTTTAAAGTCTTTAGATGCTATTAATGACATTATTAATAGGGATATGCTAGGTATAGAAAACAGATTAAAAGATTTAAACAAATAAAATATAAAATATTTTGTAATATTCGAATATTTTTTCTTTACTTTTTAAAATTTTCGAATATAATTTTATGTAAAAGGTGGTTTTTAGTATGATTAGAATTGGAATTTTCGGATATGGTAATTTAGGTCGTGGCGTTGAAACTGCGATAAAGAAAAATGATGATATGGAGCTTGTAGCTGTATTTACAAGAAGAAATCCAGAAGACTTAAAAATAGAAACAAAAGGCGTTAATGTATATCAAGCAGATACAATTAAGAGCTTTAAAGATAAAATTGATGTATTAATCATTTGTGGTGGTTCTAGAACTGATTTACCAGTTCAAACACCAGAATTAGCAAAGTATTTTAATGTTGTTGATTCATTTGACACACATGCCCATGTAAGTGAGCATTTCCAAAATGTAGATAAGAGTGCAAGAGAAGCTGGTAAGGTTGGAGTTATTTCAACTGGTTGGGATCCAGGTATGTTCTCTATTAATAGAGCAATTATGGAATCTATTTTACCAAATGGTTCAACTTATACATTCTGGGGAAAAGGAATTAGCCAAGGACATTCAGATGCTATAAGAAGAGTTGAAGGTGTATTAGATGCAAGACAATATACTATTCCTGTTGAAGAAGCACTTGAAAGTGTAAGAAGTGGTGAAAATCCATACCTTACTACAAGACAAAAGCACAAAAGAGAATGCTATGTTGTAGTTAAAGAGGGTGCAGATAAGGCACGTATTGAAAACGAAATTAAGAATATGCCAGATTACTTCAGTGATTATGACACAGTAGTTAACTTCATTTCAGCTGAAGAATTAAAGAAGAATCACTCTAAGATGCCTCATGGTGGATTTGTAATTAGATCAGGTGAAACATCTGAAGGTGTTAAGCATGTTATTGAATATAGCTTAAAGCTTGATTCAAATCCAGAATTCACAGGTTCAATCCTAGTAGCTTACGCAAGAGGAGCATATAGATTAAATGCAAGAGGAGAAGCTGGTTGTAAGACAGTATTTGATTTCGCACCAAGAGATATCTCTCCTGTAGATTATTCTGAATTATTAAAGCATACATTATAATTATTGATAAAATGATGTGAATTTTCACGTCATTTTTTTGCCCAAAATACTATGAGACTTAGCTAAAATTGACTTTTTAATTATTTTATTTTATAATTATTTAAAGGTAAGGTGATGAAAGGATGTCAAAAAGTTCACAAAACAAATTAAAATTTATTTTTGCAGGAGTGATTCTACTTTTAGTTGTATTCACTGTAGTTGCATTCGCTGTACCATTCGAGGGAAAGTTTAATGCAAAATACTGGATTTCATTTGCATTTGCATTTGCTAGTGTAATCGCTAGTATATTTGGTTTAGGAATTGTTATGAATTCCGAAGACTATAATAATGAGGCTGCAGCAAGTAAGATTTCTATCATTGGATGCTTATCAGCTTTAGTAGGTGTTGCAGGCTCAATTGTATTTATGGCAGTTAATATCGCAGAAGCTTGGATTCCAGCAGTAGTACTTGCAGTAATATTTGTTATTATCGTAATGGCAATATTATATGTAGTATTTACAGCTAAGACAGATGAAACAGCAGAAGAAAAGACTGAATAATAAATTTTATTAATTATATGCAGGAGAATTTCTCCTGCTTTTTTCTTTTTTAATTGTGTCAAAATATGTGAGCGAAAATGTGAAATATTGTAAAAATGGCTTACCTAGTAGATTTTTTCTAATTTTAGTCTATAATGAAGTTGAAAGTGAGGGACAATTATGAAAAAATCATTAGTAGGTACATTACTATTGTTATCACTTGTTTTGGCTTCATGCTCTATTACAAGTAATGGAACAAATAGTAATAATAGTAGTAACAATAATAATCAAAGTGTAAGTAGTGGAACAATAGGAACTTCATCTAAATCAACTGAGATAGTGGAAACTGGTGATGCAAAGGATGCCGAGGAAGAAAAGACTGAAATCACATCAACTTTTAGTATAGTTGATAGTAATAATGCCTCTGTTACTAGTACATCAGATATTTATACAATTACAACTGCGGGTGAGTATACACTTACAGGTAATTTAAGTGATGGATATATTATTGTTGATGCGGCTGACGATGCAGAAGTAATCTTAAACTTAAATGGAGTATCTATTTCATCAACTGCCAATTCACCAATTTATATAAAGAATGCAAGTAAGGTTAAGATTAAAGCAAAAGAAGGAACCTATAATGAAATCTCTGATTTAAGATCATCTTATATTGAAGGTGATGGAATAGGTAGTGCCGCAATCTATTCTGAATGTGATTTAAATATTCAAGGTAAGGGCTCTTTAGTTGTTAATGGTAATGTAAATAATGGTATTCATACAAAAGATGATTTAGAAATAAAGAATTTAACCCTAAAGGTAACTGCACTAGATAATGCCTTAAAGGGTAATGATGAGGTTGAAATACAATCAGGAGATATTTTTTTAATATCAACAGGAGGAGATGGAATTAAGACATCTAATTCTGATATTTCATCTAAACAAAATCAAAAGGGTAATATTAATATATTAGGCGCTACTAATTTAGATATTTATGCCGCATGTGATGGTATAGATAGTAGTTACAATGTAAATATAGAAAGTGATGAAAGTGGAAATGAGCCAAACATCAATATATTTACAGATTCATATTCTAAATATACAGGAACTCTTGCTTCAATATCATCAACTAAAAAGTATTTTAGAGTGACAAGTGCTATTTATAATAGCTATAAGAATAATGTATTCGCTGCATATTTATATAATAATGATGGAACATATACTTGGAAGGAAATCACATATAAAAGCGCACAAGTAGTATCAAGTGGTAATAGTAATATGTTTGGTGGAAGCCAATCAACAACATATTATATTTATGAATTTGATATGGCATCAGGCTATCAAAATATTCAATTCTATATGTTTTCTAGTGGCACAACTATAGATAATTTCTCAACTACTAATTACTTATCAGTTAGTGGTGGTGGAACTATAAATGAGAATAAGGATTTATATAATGTAACTAAACTATCTACATCATCATCAAGTAAAAAGATAACTGGTGATTGGCAAAATTATACAGTAAGTTCTGAATATTCAAAAAAGGGTATTAAATCTGATAATGAGATTAATATTTCAGCTGGTGAAATAAATATTAAATCAGATGATGATAGCATTCATGCAACTTATGGTGCTACATTAGAAAATGGCTCTACAGGCTTAGGTAATGTTACTATATCTGGTGGTACAGTAAATGTAATGTCTGGTGATGATGGAATACATGCTGATTCTAATTTAAATATCTCTGGAGGCTTAATTAATGTTATTAATGCCTATGAGGGATTAGAAGGAAATGTTATTAATATTTCAGGTGGTCTAACATATGTATATGGATCAGATGATGGAGTAAACGCAACAAGTGGAGTTAGTCAAACTTTAGTTAATATAACTGGAGGCCTACTTGATGTTACTGTAGGATCAGGTGATACAGATGGAATTGATTCAAATGGAAATTATAAGCAAACTGGTGGTGTAGTAATTACTAAGAATCCAACATCAGATTCATCAGGTAATATGGCAGCGTTAGATATTGATGGTACATTTACAATGACTGGTGGAACATTTATAGCATTTGGACCTGTATCAACTACCCCAAGTGGAATTAACTATAAATTATACGGCACATCTGGTGGTGGAAACTTTGGTATGAGACCAGGTAGCCAAACTACATCAAGCTATTCATTTACTAAGGGTACATATTCAATAACTCTTAATAATGAAACTATCACTACAGAAGTATCACAGACTTGCTATTCATTCTTTATAGCATCTGAATATTTAGTATCAGGTACATCATATACTTTATATAACGGAAGTAATGTATCACAAAGCTGGACTCAATAGAAAATAGATGGATTTATTCCATCTTTTTCCTTTTATAAAAGAAGCTATTGTTTTATAATAAGTAAAGGAGGGTATTAGGTATGGGACCATTATTATATGTATTAATAGGATATGTTGGCTACCTTGTGCTTTTAAGCATAATTACTTTATTCTTATTCTTTAAAGATAAGAATATGGCTAAAAATGGCGGTGGCGCAGTTAGAATTAAAGAAAAGACATTGTTAGGATTTACAGCTTTAGGTGGAGCTATAGGAGCATTCTTTGGAAGAATACTTGCTCACCATAAAACTGATAAGGTTTATTTTTCAATGGTAATTTATTTTTCATTATTGTTAGAGGCAGCAGTATTAGGTGCCTTAATAGCATTCACATTTGTATTTTAGGAGGGTATTATGTCAACATCTTTACAAAAATCACATTCAAAGGCATCTAATTTTAAATTGACATTAATATGCCTTTTAACAGCTTTATTTAACGCATTATTATGGGCTGGAGTTGCGATGATATTTATTCCAATGGTACCTAGTGTTGTAGCTTATATTACACTTGGTGTAGGGGCAGCTGGCTCAGTTTTATTCTTCCTACTAATTGGTAAATTTAGTAGAGGATAATATATTAAAAATATATAAGCATTACTTGAGAAATCAAGTAGTGCTTTTTTTATTTTCAAAAATGTGTTATAATACTTTCATACATATCTATTCTAAATATTTAAGATGGAGGTGATTCAATGTCAGAAATAGGATTTTTTTTGCATTCTTATTTTTCATCAGATCAAAGCGATGAAATATTAGATGATAAAAAATTATTAGAATTATTTGATAAGGTTAGAACTATGATGAACCTAACTGCAGTCTTTGTTGCGTTCATTGATATGAAGACTTATGCATTACAATCAGATTTCTATTCTATCGATAAGGATTTTAATGTTATTTCAAAGAAATATACCCTAAATGAGCATATTTGTAAAAAGCTATATTATTACTATCCTGATGATGGAGTATGTGATCACGCTGACATTATTATGCCACCAGAGTATAAGATATTACACTTCGGTATATTTAGAGATAAAAATACACTAGATGGTATCTTAGGATTTTTAGATGCTAAAAACCCAAATAGAGTATGGACTAAAAATGAACGAGCTATTATTAAATATTTAGGACAGAAATTGCGTCTTCCTATTTTATATAAGAAGCTTGAGCATGAGTCCCAAGAAAGAATTGAGACTCAAAAGAAGGACTTTGAAAGTCAAGTTAACGTAATAGCTAGTGCGACAAGCGAATATTCAAGTATCTTCTTAATTGATACAAGTAATAAAAAATTCCAGCTATTTTATAAGAATGATAAGATATTCACAAGGCTACTTTCAAATTATGATGACTTTGAAACCTATGATGAGCTAATGAATAATTATAAGAGAGTAGTTCATCCTGATGATTTAGCAAGATTTAATGTAGTAATAAATTTTGATAATGTTTTAACATACCTAGAGGATAATGATAATTTCTTTATCAATGTTAGAAAGGTAATTGATGATAAGGTTTATCATCAGGTATTAAAATATTCAAAAATATTTTTAGATGGTAAATGCTATTTAGTATTGGCCTTAAGAAATAATACATTAGAGGTAGAAGAAGCTATTAATATAAAAAATGAGCTAGAGGCTCAGGTAAGATATGCAGATAAGTATGATGAATTAACTGGTATTTATAATAAAAAGGAATTCATTAAGCAAGCTATTATGAAATTAAGAGGAACTTCAAAGTATGGATTATATATGATATCCTTTGATATCGATAGACTTGCAATATATAATAGATATTTTGGTATGCCTGAAGGAGATAATTTATTAATATTCATTGGTCAAACATTAATAAATTTATCAAGTAAGTACGATATGATTTATGGTAGATTCGGCGCTGACCATTTCGAGATTTTGTTTGATGGAACAAAGGAAATGCTTGAAAAGTTTATTAGTACGTTAAAGTATTCAGTAAATTTGTATAATTCAAGATTTTCAATTACTTTATCAGTTGGTGTATTTGAAATTAAGTCAGATGCTGTTCCACTTCCAGCAATAATTGATTCATCAATGGCTGCATCCCGTAGTGTTAAGTATCGTCTTGATAAGCCTTATGGAGTATATAGTGAAGAAATGTTTAAGAGTAAGGTTTTAGAGCAGGATATTATTAACAATATGGAATCAGGCCTAAAGCATGGTGAATTTGTAATTTACCTACAGCCTAAATATGATATTAATAAAAGTGAAATTATTGGAGCTGAGGCTTTAGTAAGATGGATAAGAGATGGTAAAATTATTTCTCCAGGTGTTTTTATTCCGGTATTCGAAAGAAATGGATTTATCACTAAGCTTGATAAATTCGTTTGGGAACAAACAATTAAATATTTAAAATGGAGAGAGAATAATAATTTAAAGCTTTATCCAATTTCAGTTAATGTATCAAGAATATTCTTACTAATACCTTCATTTGTTGATGATATTATTAATTTAGTAAGAAGATATAATGTTAATCCAAAATATTTAGAGCTTGAAATTACTGAATCAATATTCATGGAAGATATTAATCTAATTAAAAATACAGTAGATAGATTAAGAAGTTATGGCTTTAAGATTTTAATGGATGACTTTGGATCTGGATACTCATCTTTAAATGTATTAAAGGACGTAGAATTTGATGTCTTAAAGATTGATTTAAAATTCTTCTCGTCTAACGAGGAAAGAAGTAGAAAAATTATTGAGACAGTACTAGATTTAGCACATTCACTTGAAATCCCTGCAATAGCTGAGGGTGTAGAAACAAAAGAATATATCGATTTATTAAAAACATTTGGCTGTAATTATGCGCAAGGCTTTTATTATTCAAAGCCTATACCAGTTGATGAGTTTAATAAATTACTAAAAGATGGATCTGATAAATTAGGAGATTATGATGAGTAAATTGATTCTATTTGGAGGAGATTTAGCATCAGGTAAATCAACCTATTCTAATATCATTGGAGAAAAATTTAATATTACAGTTATTAATAAGGATAGATTAAAGGAAATATTAGGTGATATCTTTATTGCAGAAAATAGAGAAGAAAACCTAAAGCTTTCTAAAGCATCATTTGAAATAATGAAATATGAGATAGAAAAGAATAAGGATATCTTATTATTAGAATCTAATTTCAAGGATTATGAGATGGAAGAAATCTATAACCTTATTAATATATATAATATAGAAGTATTATCATTCGTATTTAAGGGTGATAATAAAATACTACATGAAAGATTCATTCGTAGATTAAATGAAAATAGACACTATGTTCATAAGGCACAGGATTTTACAAACATAGAGGATTTCATTAAAACATTAGACAATTTAAGGAAAGTGAAATACCCTGGAATTGTTATAGATATCGATTCATCTAATTTTGACTATCAAAAGGATGAAAAACTACTAAAAATCATATCGAATTTTATTGAGGCTACCTAAAAAGCGCTTACTTAGGTAGCTTTTTTATTTTTTTAAAAAAAATATTAAAAAAAGATAAAATTTATGTTGACAACGAATTTTAAAGTGATAAAATGATTAAGGCTGTCGATTTTAAGGCAGCAAGATGTAATCTTTGAAAACTGTATATGACGAAGGAATTACAAACAATAAAAAACGCAATTCAGATTTAAGAATTGAGCAAAAAAGATTAAACAAACAATAGACATAAATTTTATGGAGAGTTTGATCCTGGCTCAGGATTAACGCTGGCGGCGTGCCTAATACATGCAAGTCGAATGGTTTAGCTTGCTAGACCATGGCGAACGGGTGAGTAACACGTAGGTAACCTGTCTTAAAG
>JAEEGL017139762.1_pt1 | contig 49882 bp, 41 predicted proteins | sample 9134231 | NCBI WGS metagenome assembly JAEEGL01 (sample SAMN16246548, study PRJNA631951) | gut metagenome | biome: gut microbiome; feature: rumen; material: fiber-attached | host: Bos | place: Iran: Karaj | collected 2018-10 | reverse complement strand
GGCAGATGGCCTTGGCATGGCCAATGTGGAGATAACCGTTCGGCTCTGGGGGGAAACGGGTCTGCACCCGACCTCCGTTCTTGCCGTTACTAAGGTCTTCTTCCACTTTCGCTTCAATGAAATTGAGCGACTTCTTTTCTTCTTTTACTTCTTCTGGGTTTGCCATAACAATAAACTCTAAACTTTAAACTCTAAACTTAATAGGCTTTATACTTGTCGCCAGTCTTCTCGATAAGGATGCGATAGTACTCGTCGTTGTACTTAGGATGTTCGCTCTTGATGGGGGTATATTTGCTGCCGGGGTTCACTGGTTGGGCAGTGTTCAGGTTGCCGTCCATGTACTTCATGAAGAGCTCATGGTAGAACTGCTTCCAGGAAGCGCAAAGATCGTTGGCGGTGTTGCAGGAGAAGCGGGTCATCTCCAGCACTTGTCCGTCGCGTCCCTTGATGGCTTCCACTCTTTTATCGAGTTCAGGAACCATTTTTTCCACCCATTTGGTTTCCATCTCGCGCTGACGGTTGCGGATCTCAGGGTGGATGTAGTTATACTTGGTGTAAGCCCAGTTACTCATCTGGCTGAAGGTCCAGAAAGCAGAGTTCTCTGACCATTGGGTCATGGAGCCATTGCCTTCGCGATAGCTCTCAGGAACCTCAGTCATGCAGGTGTACATCGGGCAATACACGCAGTTGTCGGTGTCGTCAACGCCGAACCAGATGATGCCGAAGGGGTTGTAGCCACGGCTCTGAGCCACAAAGCTAAAGCCAGTCTGTTGGGTGGCGGTGGTGCGCTCATGCACATAAGTCACGCCATCGACTTCCCAGTCCATTGGGCGCCAGCGGTATGGGCAGTGGAACGGACCTGCTCCGAAGTCTTTAGACATGTCAAGTTCAGTGCCTTCAAGGTGATCACGCATGAAGTCCATCATGTCGAGCACGCTAACCTGTTTGTTTGGCTTCACCCAAAGAGGCATGCGGTTGGTCGGGAAGTTGTCCGGGGTCTGGCACATGTTTTCGGTGTAAGGCTGCACACGTTTGATGTCGCGGCCAGTGGCATAGTCCCAATAGTCTTTCATGTTGTCGGTCACCTTGTTGAACATGGCCCACACGCGGAGGTCGCAGAAACGAGCGCCATCGAAGGTCACAGGGTTATAAACGTCAGAGAAAGAGAATTGGTCATCTGGACCGTTATAGAGTTTCATTTCCTTGGCGAAGCTGATGACGTCATCGGTATACACGCAGTCGATGTTCTTGTCTTTCAGCAGCTTGTCAATATTCTTGAAAGTGATGCTGGTCTTGCACTTTCTGGTGGCTAACGGGAAAGTGGTGATACGGGCTTGGTTGGCATGACCGCTCACATAGCCATCAGGGATGCGGCGGGCAACCCACACGGCACCTTTGTTTTCCTTACCTTTACCAATCATCTCAAGGATCCAGCATTCTTCGGTGTCGCAAATGGAGAAGGATTCACCTTCGCTGACGTAGCCGTAGTTGTAGACCAGTTCACCCATGATTTTGATGGCTTCGCGAGCAGTTGTGGCACGCTGCAGGGTGATGTAGATCAGGCTGCCGTAGTCGATGACGCCTTGACCTCCCCAAAGGGCTTCAATGCCGCCGTAAGTGGTCTCGCCGATGGCCACTTGACATTCGTTCATGTTGCCAACCACGTTGTAGGTGTGTGCTGCCTCAGGAATCTGTCCGAGATAAGCACCGCCGTCCCAGTCATACACGTCGCGCATGGTGCCAGGAGCATGGTCGCCTGCCGGGAAGTGATACAATTCGCCATAAAGCACGTGAGAGTCGGCGGCGTAGGAGATCATGCAGCTGCCGTCGGTAGAGGCTCCTTTAGTGATCAGGAAATTAGTGCAGGCATTGGCTTTGCCAAAGACAAAAACAAGGACCAAGGCCATCATTGCGGTAAGTAATCTTTTCATATTTGCTTGATTTTATGTTGTTTGCTATTGTTGGGACAAAGATAATATTTTTTTGGCTTTCTCACGATCTTGATGCAATTGGTTCTTCAAAGCCTCCAATCCGTTGAACTTCACTTCGTCGCGGATGCGGTCGATGAACCAAACTTTCAAGGTCTTGCCATAAAGGTCTCCTTCGAAGTCGAAGACATTGACTTCGATGATGAAGTCGCCATCGGCGCGGTCGCCGATGGTGGGACGGGTACCTGTGTTAGCCATGGCATCGTAGCACTTGCCGTTAATCTCGGTGCGGCAGGCGTACACTCCTGGGTTGTTGATCATCATGAACTCGTTAGGGATGTCGAGGTTGGCTGTTGGGAAGCCGATGGTGCGACCGATTTCATTCCCGCGAATTACCAGACCTGTGACGGAATAAGGATAGCCTAACAGTTCATTGGCGGCTTTCACGTTGCCGGTCCAAAGGAAGTTGCGGATCTTGGTGGAGCTGACGGCCACCTCGTTGATGTCCTGCGCTTCCACCTGAACGGTCTTGAAGCCATATTGTGCGCCTAACTCGTTGAGCATCTGGAAGTCGCCCATTCGGTTTTTGCCAAAGTGATGGTCATAACCGACCACGATGACGGCGGGATGGATGCGCTCGATGATGTAATCTTTAATAAACTCGTCAGAAGGCGTGCTGGCAAATTCCTTGGTGAAAGGGATAATCACCACGTTGTCAATGCCGAATTCCTCGAATTTCTTCAGCTTTTCTTCCTGTGAACAGATGAAACGAAGCTTCTCGGTGCCAATGGCCAATACCTGACGGGGATGGGGGTGAAATGTAACCACCACGGTCTCGCCATTCACCTCATCAGCCAACTGGCGCATCTCCTTGAAGATGGCCTGATGGCCGAGGTGCACACCGTCGAAGGTGCCAATGGTGACCACGGCATTTTTGATGTTACGGGCTTGTATGCTATTATTGATGATTCTCATAAAATGTTTTCAATGACATATTTGGCGATCTGCACGGCGTTGGTGGCAGCACCTTTACGGATGTTGTCGCTGACCACCCAGAGGTTCAATCCGTTCTCGATGCTGAAATCCCTGCGGATTCTGCCAACAAACACCTCGTCCTTGTCGTAGGATGTGATGGCCATCGGATAATAGTTTTGTGCAGGATCGTCTTGAACGACCACTCCAGGTTGGCTTTCCAACAGTCGACGCACTTCATCCAACTCGAAAGGCTTGTTGAACTCCACGTTGACAGCCTCTGAATGGCCACCGGTGACGGGAACCCTGCACACCGTGGCAGTGACGACGATTTGCGGAGCCCTTAGAATCTTGCGGGTTTCGTTCACCAGTTTCACCTCCTCGGTGGTGTAGCCGTTGTCGCAAAAATCGCCGCCGTGAGGCAGAACGTTGCGGTAAATCTGGTGGGGGTAAGCGTTGGGAAGGTGAGAGGTGAGAGGTGAGAGGTGGGAGTTTTCTTCACGGTCCAATTGGCTAATGCCTTTGATGCCGCTGCCGCTCACGCTTTGATAGGTGGCGATGACCAAACGCTTGATGTCGAAAGCCTTGTGCAAAGGATGCAGTGCCAAAACCATTTGGATGGTGGAGCAATTGGGGTTGGCGATGATGTGGGTGTCCTTGGTGATGGTGTCGGCGTTGATTTCAGGCACCACCAACGGAATCTCGGGAAACATGCGCCAAGCTGAGCTGTTGTCGATGACGTAGGTGCCTTTAGCGGCAAACAGAGGGGCATATTGCTTCGACGCGCCTGCTCCAGCCGAGAAGATGGCGATGTCGGGACGAGCCTCGATGGCATCCTCCACCCGGACAACACGGTGTGTCTTTCCCTGAAAAACGATTTCTTTCCCTACGGATCTTTCTGAAGCGGCAACAATCAGTTCGTCAATCTTAATCTTTTGTTCGTCAAGAACTTGAAGCATCTTTGACCCTACCAATCCCGTGGCACCAACAACAGTGATTCTCATTTTTATATGATTTATTTTCGACTTTTTTATCAAAACGGCTTCCCCGACGGTATATTTGCGGAGAAAACTTTCCATCATGCAAAAATAATAATATTATGAGAACGACACTGCTACTTTTTTTATTTCTGCCATTATGGGCAATGGCGCAAGTTACGGATGATTTCACTGACGGCGATTTTACTGCCAATCCGACCTGGTTTGGCACCGATACGTGTTTCATAGTCAACACGAACAAACAGCTTCAATCTTCAGCTACTTCAGCAGGCGAATCGTATCTCGTCACAGGCTTTAATGGTGAGGAAGAAATGGAGTGGCGTTTTTGGATTCGTGAGAACTTTAGCCCTTCAACCAACAACTACGCCGAGGTTTGGCTGGCTGCGGACACTGCCGATCTCACCGAAGCCAATGGGTATTTCTTGCGTTTCGGCACCGTAGGTAATCAAGATGCTATCGAACTCTACCGAAAGACTGACGGCACCGAAACGTTGATTTGCAAAGGTCCCGATGCCAATATCGCCTCCTCGTTTAAGGTGGCCGTTAAGGTGAACTGCGATAGGGAAGGGCATTGGAGCATCCAAACGGATTACGATAGTGTTGGGAACTATGCCTTGGAGGCGGAAGGCACCGATGATCACGGCCTGTCTAAGGGTTACTTCGGTTTCTACCTCAAGTTCACCTCCAGCAATGCCAAGAAGTTTTATTTCGATGATGTCTATGTTGGGCCTAAGATTATTGATACCGATTCCCCTGAACTACTAGATTTGGAAGTGCTCGATGTCAATCATATTCTGCTGATTTTCAACGAATCGCTTTCCGAAACAGCCCTTGATCCACAATGCTATCACGTTAGCCCATCCCCTAATGACGTTCCTGACACGATAGTTTTTAGTGATAAGCCTTCCAAAGTGCTATTGTGTTTCAACGAGCCTTTACCCGAAAACACCAACCTTCAACTGACCATCAATGGTATCAGCGATTTGGCAGGCAACATCATGCCTGAGACTTCATGGGATTTCTCTATTTACAAAGCTTTTGAAAATGACGTGGTCATCAACGAGATCATGGCCGATCCCACACCGGTAGTAGGCCTTCCCGAGAGGGAATACATCGAGTTGTTCAACACCACCAACTTCACCATCGATCTGAAAAACTGGATGCTAACGATTGGCACTTCCAACAAAGTGCTACCTTCAACACGAATCCAGCCATTGGACTATCTTATCCTTTGCAAAGACGATGCGACGGCTGAACTTTCGGCGTATGGGCCAACTTGTGGCTTCTCCAGTTTCTCCATCGCCAATGCCGGTGCCACGCTACGTCTGTTTTCGCCTGACACCACCTTGGTTTCGGAGGTCTCCTTCAACGACACATGGTACCACGATGCGGAGAAGAAAAACGGAGGTTGGTCACTGGAACAGATCGACCCGTTCAACCCCTGTGCTGGGACGGCCAACTGGTCGGCATCGACAGATTCATCGGGCGGTACTCCGGGTCGCGAAAACGCCATCAATGCCTTGAACGAAATCACGCCAAGCGTGGCCCGCGTGAGTATGCTGGGCGACAATACGGTATTGCTTTGGTTCGACCAATTCATGGATCGTTCCACGCTTTCAGATCCCTCACATTACAGGGTTGAGGAATTGAATATCAATCCTATAGAGGTTTTATGTAATCCTATTGACGCTTCTTCGGTCGAAGTGATGTTCGACTATGGTTTTCAGGAAGGAGTGATCTATACCTTGTTGCTGAATGACATGGAGAGCTGCAGTGGCCATCCAATCGCTCCCGATACCAAGGTATGTTTCGGTATCCCTAATGAAATCGGCGCAGGCGAAGTGCTGATTAACGAAATCCTTTTCGATCCCATCAGTCCCGGGGTGGATTATGTGGAGTTGTACAACTATTCCAACAAGACTTTCGATTTGAGTGAGTTGAAATTGGGTGTGATTAAGGAGAGTTTTCCTGAACCAGCCGATACTACACTGAAAGCCATTACTGAAGATAGCCGATTATTTCTTCCACAATCGTATCTGTTACTGTCAACAGACGCTTACACCGTGGGTAAGCAGTATGAGTGTAATATCTTGGATTATGTGGATATGGCATCGTTCCCATCCTATCCTAATGCAGGCGGCACGGCCTTGCTGATGAGCCGTCAGGGAGTGGTCATTGATCAGATGGCGTTTTCGGAAAAGATGCATTATCCTTTGCTTAAGGAGACCAAAGGCGTATCGTTGGAGCGTGTCGCTTGGGATGCGCCGTCTGAACAGCTTGACAATTGGCATTCGGCGGTGGAAGCGGTGCATTTTGGCACACCAGGATACGCCAATTCGATGATGGCTGTTGAACAAAGTGATGCAGTGGAAGATCCTATTGGTATAGAGCCTTCGGTGTTTTCACCTGATGGCGATGGTATTGATGACAACTGTTTGATAACCTATCGGTTAGATAAATCGGGAATCACCATGAACGCTTATTTATTCAACGTGGAAGGACAGTTGGTGCGTCATTTGGTGAAAGGGGAGTTGGCTGGACAAGAGGGAGGTTTTGTGTGGAATGGCTTGGATAGCCAAGGTGGCCGAGTTCCGTTGGGAGTCTACGTTGTCATTGTCGAGGTGTTCGACATGGATGGGATGGTCAAGAAATACAAGAAAGCCGTGGTGGTGGCTTCGCGGTAGCTTACATGTCAAGGTTCGACTGTGCGAAGAGCTCGTTGGTGTCGGGGTTGAAGGCCATTAGGTTGCCCATGCCGGCCTTTTTGGTGTTGAACACACCATTGTCGAGGGCGATGAAGTCGTGGCTCTTGGGGTTCTTGATAACGAAGTCGATGAAGCTATAGTCCTCAGGAAGGTGTCCGTGGATGATACGGCGGCCTTTGGTCTTCTCGAAGTCCACCTTGAAGTCTCTGACCCAGATCATGCTGTGGGTGTCCTCAAAAGGATTCTCTATTCTGAAGTTCATTCCGGCATGGACAAGGATGTAATTTTCAAGCTCATAGTAATAGTCGAGGTTCTTCATCCAGTCGATGTACTTCTGAGGGATCTCGCGAGGACGTTTGATGCCGAAACTGTTAAAGGTCTCCGTTGCGCCTACGTTTTCCCATGCCTTTTGGATGCCGGGTTTGAAAAGGTGCCATTTCTGGTCTTCTTCCCAGGCCTTCACGCAATAATCCTCGTGGTTTCCTTTGAGGCAATGGATTTTCCAGCCTCTTTCTTGGAGATCCATCAGGTAGTCAAGGACCTCTTTGCTTGCCGGACCGCGATCGATGTAGTCGCCTAAGAAGAACAGCTCATCGTCACGGGTGACTTTCAGCATGTTCTCCAGCAACACCTTCACGGTTCTGGCACAGCCATGTATATCAGGTATAATCCAACGTCCCATCTTTATTCTCTAAACTCTAAACTTTTAACTCTAAACTATTTCTTGCCTTGGTTGGCGACGGCGGCCATCAGGGCGGCAACCTTTTCGGGGTCGCCGAGGAAGAAGTCCTTCGTCAGGTTCATCTTGTCATCAAATTCAAATATGTAAGGGATGCCGGTAGGGATGTTGAAGGCGATGATCTCGTCGTTCGACATGCCTTTGAGCACCTTCACCACACCGCGGAGGCTGTTGCCGTGGGCTACCACCATCACTTGGTCGTGGGTCTCGAAAGCCTTCATGATGTTGTCCTTGTAATAGGGCATCACACGCTCGATGGTGTCGCAGAGAGCCTCGGTTAGCGGAATCTGATCATCGGTGAGCTCAGCGTAACGGGGATCCATGCGGGGACTGTTGGGATCGTTCATTTCCAACGCCGGAGGACGTACGTCAAAGGCGCGACGCCATAAACGCACCTGCTCGTCGCCGTATTTCTCTGCAGTGGCCTTCTTGTCGAGACCTTGCAACTTGCCATACGACTTTTCGTTCAAACGCCAGGTCTTATAAACGGGCAGCCAGTCCATGTCCATGGTGTCAAGCACATAGTTCAAGGTCTTAATGGCACGCTTCAGGTACGAGGTGAAGCAGATTTCAGGTTTGTAGCCGTTTTCTTTCAGCACCTTACCGGCTTCAATGGCTTCTTGGATGCCTTTTTCTGAAAGGTCAACATTGGTCCAGCCTGTAAACAGGTTGAGCTTATTCCACTGGCTTTCGCCATGACGTATTAATATCAGTTTCTTCATATCTCTAAACTATTAACTTTAAACTATAAACTTTTTATCCATTTCCACTGGAAGAGGATCATGTAAAACACTCCAATGGTGATGGCCGAGTCGGCTAAATTGAAAATGGGCGGAAAGATGCTAAAGCTGAACATGTCGACCACTCTTCCCTGAAGCCATCCGGCGTAATGGAAGAGCTTCCCGTAGAACACACAGTCGATGATGTTGCCCAAAGCGCCTGCCGTGATCAAGGAGATGCCGAGAAGCACTCCGAACTTGGTGCCTTTTTTGGTGAGGCGGAACAAGACGTAAAACAGGGCAACGACAGCCACTATCCTGAAGATGCTTAACAGGAGTTTTATGATGCCACCACCGCCTAACATGCCGAAAGCCATGCCGTCGTTCTCGATGAACAGCAGCTTGAAGAAGTTGCCGAGGATCGGAATCTCCTGACCGATGGACATATTCGTCTTGACCCAGATCTTCAGGACCTGGTCGAGAATCAGGATGACGGCGATGATGATTAAAGAGGCGCCTAAGCCTTTATGTTTCTTTTCAGTCACTTTTTCCTTTTTTCCTTCATTTTTGCATCAAGGCAAATGGTGGTCGTGGGAACGCAGCGCAGCCTTTCCTTGGGGATCAGCTTACCTGTGGCACGGCACACACCGTAAGTCTTGTTTTCGATACGCATCAGGGCAAACTCCAGGTTTTGGATGTACTTTTCAGTACGAGCCGCCAACTTGGCATTTTCTTCCTTTTGCGATACTGCATAGCCTTCTTCCAAGATCTTGAAAGTGGGGGCTGTGTCGTCGGTGCTGTTTTCGCCGCCGGCGATGTTTTCACTAAGTTGAGCGAGGTTTTCGCGCGCCTGCTGTAGTTTCTGTAAAATTAATTCCTTGAATTCTTCAAGTTCTTCGTCGGAATAGCGTACAGAGGGAGTGTTGTTAGTATTCTCGTTCATAGTTGTAAGTATTAGGGTTTCGTTATTTTCATTCTAACAATGACCTTGTCGGTGAGTTCGTCTTCGAGTACGTCGTCACCTTCAAGTTTGTCAACGATTTGGATGGAATTGGCCAAAGTCTCGGAGCAGATGTAGCTGTTGAAGCGTTCCACGGCGGTCTCGATCTGCTCGTTCTTTTCGATGCTGATCACGATGCGGTCGGTGACTTCAAAGCCTGAGTTCTTACGCAGGGTCTGCACGCGGTTGACGATCTCACGGGCGAGGCCTTCGTTGAAGAGCTCTTCAGTGATGGTCATATCCAATGCCACGGTGAAGTTGCCTTCGGAGGTGACAGCCCAGCCTGGGATGTCCTGAGTGGAGATCAAAGCATCTTCAAGGGTCAACTCGACGTCGACGCCGTCAACATTGAGGTGGGTGCCGTTGTTCTTCTCGTAAGCATGGATCTCGTCTTGGGTCATGTTGGCGAAGTAGGTCTGAATCTGCTTCATCTGCTTGCCGTATTTCCTACCCAAGGTCTTGAAGTTGGGCTTCACGTTCTTCACCAAGATGTTGTTGTCGGGTGCCAAGAACTCGATGCCCTTGATGTTGACCTCGCTCATGATGAGGTGAGAGATCTTTTCAAGTTGGCTCTTCATCTCGTCGTTAGCCACAGGAATCATTATCTTCGACAGAGGTTGACGCACGCGGATGTTGGCTTTCTTACGCAGCGAGAGCACCAGTGAAGAAATCAGCTGGGCGGCTTCCATGCGCTCTTCCAAAGCCTTGTCGATGAGCTTGGTGTCGGCCACAGGGAAGTCGGTCAGATGCACTGACTCGGCTTTGTTTCGGCCGGTGGCGTTGTTGAGGTCGCGATAGAGTTGCTCACTGAAGAATGGAGCGATAGGCGAGCTCAGACGGGCCACGGTCTCCAAGCAAGTGTAAAGGGTTTGGTAAGCAGAGAGCTTGTCCTTGTTGTCGTCGCTTCTCCAGAAACGGCGGCGTGAGAGGCGCACGTACCAGTTGCTGAGGTGGGCATCCACAAAGTCGGCGATGGCACGACCGGCGCGGGTGGGCTCGTAGCTCTGGTAGGCGTTGTCCACTTCGAGGATCAACGAGTTCAGCTCGGAGAGGATCCAGCGGTCAATCTCGGGACGCTCAGCGTATGGCATGTCGGCCTCTGTATAGTCGAACTTGTCAATGTTGGCGTACAGAGCGAAGAATGCGTAGGTGTTGTAGAGGGTTCCGAAGAACTTACGGCGCACCTCGTCGACACCAGCTTCGTCGAACTTCAGGTTGTCCCAAGGTTGCGAGTTGGTGATCATGTACCAACGCACGGCATCGGCACCGTATTTCTCGATGACGCCGAAAGGATCGACGGCATTGCCCAAACGCTTGGACATCTTGTTGCCATTCTTGTCGAGCACCAAACCGTTGGAGATGACGTTCTTATAGGCTACGCTGTCGAAACACATCGTGGCGATGGCATGAAGCGTGAAGAACCAACCACGGGTTTGGTCGACGCCCTCAGCGATGAAGTCCGCTGGGAAGGGGATAGGTGAGAGTTGAGAGTTGAGAGGTGAAAGTTTTCCACCTTCGTCTTTCTTAGCCATGCAATGGTACTGGGCGTATGGCATGGCACCTGAGTCGAACCACACGTCGATGAGGTCGGGCTCGCGGAACATCTTCTTACCTGAGTTGGAGACCAAAACAACGCCGTCGATGTACGGACGGTGCAGGTCAAACTTGGTATAGTCTTCGCTGGCATAAGGATTATTGGTCATGAAGCCAGCCTTGATGGATTTCTCAATTTCGTTGCGGAGTTCTTCCACGCTGCCGATGCAGATCTCTTCCTTGCCGTCCTCGGTGCGCCAGATGGGCAGCGGCGTGCCCCAGTAGCGTGAGCGCGAGAGGTTCCAGTCAACGAGGTTCTCTAACCAGTTGCCGAAACGGCCGCTACCGGTAGCCTCGGGCTTCCAATTGATGGTCTTGTTGAGTTCGATCATGCGGTCTTTGAGGGCCGTGGTCTTGATGAACCAGCTGTCTAAGGGATAGTAGAGCACGGGTTTGTCAGTGCGCCAGCAGTGTGGGTAGTTGTGGGTGTGCTTCTCGCTCTTGAAGAGCTTGCCTTCCTCTTTCAGCATGACCACGATATCGACGTCCAATGATTTGTCCTTTTCGGTCTTGGTGGGGTCGTAGGCGTTCTTCACAAATTGGCCGGCGTAGGGGCGGTAGGCTTCCACGTCCATGCAGTTCTTGACAAACTCAGGATCAAGGTCTTCGACGCGCCAGAACTTACCCGTACGATCGACCATAGGTTGGGCTTTGCCGTCCTTGTCGATCATCTGCAAGGGAGGGATGCCAGCGGCGGCGGCCACACGCTTGTCGTCGGCGCCGAAGGTCGGGGCGATATGGACGATGCCCGTACCGTCTTCAGTGGTGACATAATCACCGCCGATGATACGGAAAGCGCCTTCTCCCGGATTGACCCAAGGGATGAGTTGCTCATATTCGAGGCCGATCAGTTCCACACCTTTGTATTCCTTGATGACTTCAGGCGTTTCTTTGAACATGGTTCCCACCAAGGCTTTGGCCATCAGGATCTGGCAGGGCTCTTCGGTGTAAGGATGCACGGTATTCAGCAGCACATAGTCGATATTGGGTCCGACGCAAAGGGCGGTGTTGCTCGGCAAAGTCCAAGGTGTGGTGGTCCAAGCTATCGCATAGGTGGGGATAGCGGCGTTGAAGCCTTCTGTTCCTCTTTCGAATTGAGAAGGTTTCAGCTTGAACAAAGCCACGCAGGTGAGGTCTTTCACGTCGCGATAGCATCCGGGCATGTTCAGCTCATGTGAGCTGAGGCCAGTGCCGGCAGCGGGCGAATAGGGCTGGATGGTGTAGCCCTTGTAGAGCAAGCCTTTGTTATACAGGTCTTTCAGCAGGAACCACAAGGTCTCGATGTAGTCGTTGGTGAAGGTGATGTAGGGGTCGTTGAGGTTGACCCAGTAACCCATCTTGCGGGTGAGGTCATCCCATAAGTCCTTGTATTTCATCACTTCCTCGCGGCAGGCGCGGTTGTAGTCATCGACTGAAATCTTCTTGCCGATGTCCTCTTTGGTGATGCCTAATTTCTTCTCCACGCCGAGTTCCACAGGCAGGCCGTGGGTATCCCATCCGGCCTTGCGGACCACGTGTTTGCCTTTGAGGGTCTGGTAGCGGCACACCACGTCTTTGATGGAACGGGCCATCACATGGTGGATGCCGGGCACACCGTTGGCGCTCGGCGGACCTTCAAAAAACACAAAAGCATTGTCTTTGTCACGGTTGTCGAGGCTTTTCTGAAAGGTGTTGTTTTCTTCCCAGTACTTACGGATTTCGTTGGCTGTCTCGGTGAGATTCAGCTGTTTATACTCTTTGTAGTTCTGCTTCATTGTGCTGACTTAAATTGAAGCGGCAAAGATACAAAATATTTTTCAGTTTACAGTTTACAGTTTGCAGTTTTTCATTTTTCGAGATTCAGCAGCAATCCATTGCCGTCGCCAGTCATGATCTCGGGCAGCTTGCCGTCCCATTTGTTGATCCATTCGAGTTGGACGATCTTGGGGTTGCTCGAGACAGAAGCGCCTTTGATTTTCAGGGCCTCGGCTTCACCCTCTGCATTGAGTATCTGGATGTCTTTCTCGATCTCAGCCTGCTTCTTCAACTCTTCTTTCTGCTTGGTGACTTCAGAGAGGGTGAGGGCTTTCTGCTCTTCGAGCTTCTTTTGGTTGATGGCGGTCTCGTATTCGCTGTTGTAATACACCTCGCGGATGTCGATTTGGTCGAGGATGAGGTGGTACGACTTGATGTCGTTTTTCATTCTTTCGAGCACGAAGGCCTGAATCTCCTCGCGGCTGGTGCTATAGACTTGGATAGGCGTGTATTTGCTGGTGGTCAGAGCCAATGCTGATTTCAGTTTGGGCTTGATGACGTTTTCTTCGAGCCAGTAGAAGCGACCGTTTTCCTTGCCGTCGGTCTCTGACACATTGTCGTAGATCCACCAGGCAAATTCTGGATCGATACGCCACGACGCGCTGATGTCAAAACCCATCTTGATACCGTCGATGGTGGGGGTCCATACGGTTTCAGATTGTGTGGCCTCAGCCTTGTATGACTTGTAATTAGGGTCGCTGCGGCTCACATCGGTGCGTTTGGCGCAGGTATAGACTTGCTCGGTCTTGTCCATGGTCTGGACGGTGTACCACGGGAAGATGAGATGCCATCCAGTGTAATAGGTCTGCTGTTTCACGCCCGCCGGGGTGATAACGACACCGCATTCCTGTGCCGGAATGATGGTGAGGAAGCTTGAGACCGCCAGGAAAATGACAGGGATGAGCCATAGTAAAAAGCTGTTGGCCAAGGTTTTTCCGCCTTTGTTGCTTTTGCGGACCATGCTGTTGTAAAGGGCTGCCACGATACTATAAATGATGGCAACGATTGCGATAGTGTTCAGTATTTTCATTTTTTAGAAGTTGGAATTCAGAAGACAGAAGAAAGAAGTTAACATCCAATAGCTCTTGAGATGACCAGTCGGAGGATCTCAGAGGTGCCTTCCCCGATTTGGAGGATGCGTTGGTCGCGGTAGAAGCGTTCCATGTCGAACTCTTTGAGGAGTCCGTGGCCGCCCATCACCTGCACGGCGTTGTCGCACACCTCGGCGGCGACTTCGGAGCAGTAGAGTTTGGCCATGGCGGCTTCTTTGCCGAAGGGACGATGCTGGTCCTTGAGCCAGCAGGCATGGTAAAGCAGGTTGCGTGCTGCTTCGACCTTCATGGCCATGTCGGCGAGTTTGAAGGCCACGGCTTGGAACTTGCACACGGGTTTCCCGAACTGCACGCGTTTTTTGGAGTAGGCGAGGGCCATCTCGTAGGCGCCTTGGGCGCAGCCGAGACCCATAGCGGCGATGGAGAGGCGGCCTGAGTCGAGGGTAGCGAGCATCATGTGGGAGCCTTCGCCGGGTTCGCCGAGGATGCATTCTTGGGGCAACCTCACGTTGTCGAACACGAGTTTGCCAGTGTTCGAGGCACGCCACATCATTTTGTCATCCATCGGGGTTGCGGTGAATCCTGGAGTGCCGTTCTCCAACAGCAAGGCGGTGAACTCGGGCTTGCCGTCTTTTTCTCCTGAGATGGCTTGTACCGATGTGCCCAAAGAGATTGGTGTCGCACTGTTGGTGATGAAGATTTTGGAGCCGTTGAGCACCCAGCCGTCGCCGTCGCGCCGTGCCGTCGTCTTGGTGCCGCGCGAGTCGCTGCCGGCGTCTTCCTCGGTAAGGCCGAAACCCCACAATTTGTCCTTGCACAGCTGAGGCAGGTACTTGCGTTTCTGCTCCTCGGTGCCATAGTCCTTGATGGGACCAATGCCTAACGAGTTGTCGGCTGCGATGGTGGCGGCGGTGCTGCCGTCAACACGGGCAAGTTCTTCTACGGCAATGATATAACTCAGATTGTCAAGCCCTTGGCCGCCATATTCTTTCGGCACGGTCATGCCCAATAGTCCAAGTTCACCCATCTTGAGAGTCAGTTCCACATCGAAATGCTGGTGCTCGTCGTTGTAACGGGCCACGGGTTTTATTTCTGCTTCTGCGAAGTCACGTACGCGTTGGCGTAAGGCTTCCTGTTCTTTTGTGAGGTCAAAATTCATTTTTTTATCGTTTTAGCACCCCGATGGGGTGCGAATGGATTATTTATTCTAACTCTATTAATTGTTTTTTATTGTCAACCATTTCATTTTCAACGACCAAAATCTTTTTCACCTTGGCTTTGGCTGTGGCGATGATGTTGTTTTCCATCTTCATGGCTTCCACCACGATCATCACCGTGCCCTCACTTACCTCATCACCTTCTTTCACGTTGATTTTCACAACCTTGCCAGGCATAGGTGAGATAAGGGTGGATTTGTCGTTGACATTTTCTTTACTTGAATAGTCAAGGGTGTCGTTGAGCTGGTCGGTGCGGAAACAGCTGAAGTTGAGGCCGTGGAAGTTGACGATGGTCTTTTGCTCGTCGTTGACGGAACAATAGATGATTTCAGTCTTTCCGTTGAGCATGATTTTCAGTTGATGGCCGTCGTGGCTGATGAGTTCGGCAGTGAAGGGGGTGTTGTTCACCGTTCCTTTTATTTTCCTTGCTTCGGCATGGCTGATGCTGACGGGAATCTTGTTGCCTTCCACATCAACGGTGATCTGCATGTGATAACGCCAGTAGCCGATTTCCTCCCAGACGTTCTCGGTGAGGTTTTCAAGACGTTTCTTGTAGAAATCATAAAGGAGGAAGGAGGCTGCTATGGCGTTGATGTTGAGATTGCCGCGGCTTTCATTCAAGTCTTTTAGCAGCTCTTCTTGGTGGGATGCACAGAATGAGGTGTCAATCTTGTTGTCATTAAAGTTTTGGTTTTTGATGACTTCCCACAGGTAAGCTTTGTTGGTGGTAAGTCCTTGGATGATAAACTCTTTCAGTGCGTGTAGCGCTGTCTCGATGGCGGCTTGGCGGTTTTTGCCGTGACAGACGAGCTTGGCGATCATAGGGTCGTATGCCTCGCTGATGGTGCAAGGACCGTCGATGCTGCTATCGACACGAGTGCCTCGTCCTTGCGGTTCGTGATAGGCTGTCACCTTGCCTGGCGTGGGCAGGAAGTTGTTTTCAGGGTCTTCGGCATAGATACGCAGCTCTATGGCGTGGCCTTGGGTCTGGATCATGTCTTGTGTCCAGCCCATCTCCTTGCCTCGGGCGATGCGGATTTGCTCCTCCACGATGTCGATGCCAGTGCGCATCTCGGTGACGGGATGCTCCACTTGGATGCGGGTGTTCACCTCCAAAAAATAGAAGTTTAGGTCTTTATCGACGATAAACTCTACGGTGCCGGCGTTTTTGTAGCCGATGCCTTTACAGAGTCTCACAGCGGTATCAAGCAGTTGTTGCCGCTTTTCCTCGTTCAAAGTAGGTGATGGCGACTCTTCGATGATTTTCTGATAACGCCGTTGGATGGTGCATTCACGCTCGCCAAGATGAATGATATTGCCGTGGTGGTCGGCTAAAATCTGGACCTCGATATGGCGAGGGTTTTCGATATATTGCTCGACAAACACGGTGCCGTCGCCGAAGTATTTCTCCGCCTCTCGGGAAGCGCGTTCCAGTTCGTCTTTCAGATCTTCTTTTTGCCTGACGATGTGCATGCCTTTTCCGCCTCCGCCCGCTGCTGCCTTGATGAGCACGGGGTAGGGCAGGGTGTCAGCTTGCGCTATGATCTCGTCAAAACCGCCTGTCAACCCGAAGGTGACGGGGATGTTGTTTTCGATGGCGACTTGACGTGCGGCGATTTTGTTGCCCATGAGCCGCATGGTGTCGGCGTCGGGGCCGATGAAGATGAGGTTGTTCTGTCGGCACGCCTCGGCGAACTCGGGATTCTCAGAGAGGAAGCCGTAGCCAGGGTGTATGGCCTCGGCGCCGCTGTCGAGGGCGACATCGATGATTTTCTGGATGTTAAGGTAAGTGTCCTTTAGGCTGCCGTTGCCAAGAGGGTAGGCTTCATCGGCCATGCGCCGGTGCAAGGCATCGGCATCGTTGTCGGCGAACACCGCCACACTCTCAATGTGCAACCTTTTGAGGGTTCGCATGATACGTACAGCGATCTCTCCACGGTTGGCGATCAGTATTTTGTTGATTTTTTTGGTATTCATTCTAATTTCTGTCTTCTGACTTCTAACTTCTTGCAAAAATAAGTTTTTTTTTGATAGCAATGACTTGCGAGGTATTAGAGAAAAGATTATTTTTGCATCGTAAATACATCAATTATATATTTTATCGTAAAAAAATAAGTTTTAATTATTTGATTAGATAATTTAAAATGATATATGAAAACTGATTATTACGAATATTCAATTCCTGAATTAGTACAGCTGTTAGGACTCCGTTTCAAAGATTATCGTATGCGTTCCAACATGACTCAGAAAGACGTTGCTGAACAGTCAGGAGTGACCATCAATACGATTCATAAGTTTGAAAACGGCTTGGTGCCTAATTTGTCAATCAGTACTTTCCTGTTGCTTTTGAAGGCTATTGGATGTATTGATGGACTTGACGAATTGTTGCCAGAACTGCCTGAATCTCTGTATTTAATAAAGGATAATGGGAAAAAAGCGCAACGCATCAGACATTCATCAAAAAGTAAGGCATTATGACAACAACACGAATATTAAAGGTTTTGCTTTGGGGGCATGAAGTGGGTCGTCTCAGCATAGAACCACGTCGCCATTTGCCCTATTTCGAATTTAATCGTGAGTGGGTGGATATGGGACTTGACATCTCGCCGCTTGATGTTTCTATAAAACATCCGCATGTCCTCCGGCCTATTTTTGGTGCTTCTGAGAAAATCTACCAAAAACTGCCGCCATTTCTTGCCGATTCCTTGCCTGACGCTTGGGGTAATGAGCTTTTCGAACAGTGGCGACAGCAACAGGGAATAAAACTGGGTGACATAACTCCGCTCGACAAGCTTGCTTTTATTGGACGGCGGGCAATGGGAGCTTTGGAGTTCCAACCAGAAACCTCAGATTTTCATGCGGAAGAAAACGTCAACCTGAAAGCGTTGATAGATTTGGCTAATCAGATATACACGCAGCGAGAGAATGTTCGTATTGATTCTTCGCAATCGTTGACCATGCAGTCGTTGATGGCGGTGGGAACATCAGCAGGTGGACGGCAGCCCAAGGCCATCATTGCCATTAATCGAGAAACGGGAGGCATCCGCAGTGGTCAGGTGAATGGGCTGAAGGGATATGATTACTGTATTTTGAAGTTAGGAATCAGAGAGCGTTCAACCGCAGAATTGGAGATGACCTATCACGACATGGCCGTCAAAGCGGGAATCAACATGATGCCATGTTGGTTGATGGATGTGGAAGGAGAGAAACATTTTGTTACAAAGCGATTTGATAGAATGGGTGAACAAAAGCTGCACATGCAGACGTTGGCCGCTCTTTACCCAGAGGCCGATAGCTATGAGCGGCTGCTGTGGGTGTGTAGGAAAATGCGGCTTCCTGAGCGTGACAGCAAAGAGGTTTTTCGCAGGATGGTGTTCAATATTTTGGCCAATAACACCGATGACCATATCAAGAACTTTTCTTTCCTCATGGATGAACAAGGTCGTTGGTCGCTCTCACCAGCATACGATTTGACTTACATTTTTAATAATGGAGGATACTTGCCCGAAATACATCATTGTATGATGATTCATGGTAAAACCACAAACGTGACTTTGAACGATGTGATGGTCATTGCGGCAGAAAATGGCATTCGCGAAGCAAAAGACATCATTCATGAGGTAGCTGATGCGATTTTGGATTTTCGTCTGATGGCAATCCAATATGGTGTTCAGGAACGCTGGATTTCGTCTGTGGAATGCACACTTAATAACAATTTGGAATTATGGGGATTAAAGAAACCTTCCAAGCAGAATACCGTCAGTAACATCGCCGGCCATAAAATAGAGAACCTTCACCTCGAACAACAGTTCAAAGGGAACTACCTTCTTCAGGCCACCATCGACGGTAAGAAACTGAAATACATCATCCGCAAAGGCACGCCAGAGCATGAGGTTCTGACGCAGACAGGTCTCACTAACTTGGCGGAGGAACAGATGGAGGAGTTGGCTCAGCGTTTTTTGCTTGCGATGGCATGAAAAAACGTAGCGGTTTGTAAAAAAAAGCTACTTTTGCAAAAAAAAGATGTCATGGGAATATATATCAATGTCGGCAATGCTGGATTCCAAAGAGTAAGAAATGGAGAATATGTTGACAAATCAGGTCTGATAGCCATTGTCAATAGCACACTTTTTACCGAACGCAGCTTCAGCTGTGTCTCACGAAGCCGTCGTTTCGGCAAGTCGGTGGCAGCCAAAATGCTGTGCGCCTACTACGACCACTCATGCGACTCCCGCAACCTGTTTGCCGACCTTGAGATAGCTTCCGACCCTTCGTTTGAGAAGCATTTGAACAAGTATCCTGTCATCTATCTTGACTTGACGAGCTTCATCGCCGACAAGAGGGACGATAGCATTGTTGACAAAATGGATGTCGCTTTGCGGACCGATGTCGGCAAGGTCTATCCTGACATTCCCGCAGAGGCGGATGACAGGCTGATGGACTATCTTCTGCGGGTAAGCGAGGCCACGGGTCAGCAGTTCATCTTCATCATCGATGAGTGGGATGCCATCTGCCGTGAGTATGCGCCTGGCACGGAGGCAATGGATCGTTATGTCGGCTGGTTGCGCCGGATGTTCAAGAGTCAGGACGCGGCCCGTGTGTTTGCCGGTGTCTATATGACAGGTATCCTGCCTATCAAGAAGTACAAGACGGAATCGGCACTCAACAATTTCATAGAATACTCTATGGTTGAACCAGTGGATATGGCTCCATACTTTGGGTTTACCAAGGACGAGGTGAAATCTTTGGCCGAAAAACATCGTATGGACTTCGACGAACTGGAGAAGTGGTACGACGGCTACCAGATAGGAGACGAGCAATCCATTTTCAATCCAAACTCAGTGATGCAAGCACTTCGAAGCCGTCGTTGCCGTAGTTTTTGGGCGGCCACGGGTGCATACGATGCGGTGGCGAACTTTATCCAGATGAACTATGAAGGGCTGAAAGACGATGTGGTAAGCATGTTGGCAGGGGAACGGTGTAAGGTCAACCCAACAAAGTTTCAAAACGACATGTCTATTATACGAAGCAAGGACGATGTGTTTACCGTGCTTATCCACTTGGGTTACCTCAGTTACGATTGGCGCAAGAGCGAGTGCTATATTCCAAATAAGGAGGTGGCGGGGGAGATGGTCAATGCCGTGGAAGCCAACAACTGGGCTCCTGTGGTAAAGGCATTGGAGGCTTCGGAGCGGCTCCTTCAGGCGACGTTGCGTGGTGATGAGGAAGCCGTGGCCCGTGGCGTGGATGCCGCCCATGACGAGAACACCAGCATTTTGAGCTACAACGATGAGAATTCACTGGCCTGTGTGTTGAGCATCGCATACTATTACGCCTCAAACGATTACATTGTCCATCGTGAGTTAGCCACGGGCAAGGGCTTTGCCGACTTGGTGCTCATTCCGCGCAAGAATGTTGATTCGCCCGCCATCGTCATCGAACTGAAATATGACAAGGCCGTTGATACCGCCATCGGTCAGATTAAGCGCAAACAATACCCTTTCAAGGTGGCGCAGTACATTGATAATCTGTTACTTGTGGGAATCACCTACGATGTGGCTTCCAAACAGCATGAGTGTCGTATTGAGAAGTATGTGTCTTGATCCCCTCCCTGTCGTGTGGGGTTACTGAAAGTACGCCTATTTGATGTGTTCAATTACACTTGTGAATTTTTTTAAAAATACACAAATATTTTTTGAACTTTTATTTGTTTTCTTTATTTTTGCCCCGTCTTGCTAAGCCTATATGGGTATTAGTGGGATGACATATTGAAAGAAGGCGTTTGCCAGCTTGTTTTTGGTTTCATTGAACCTGGGAAATTCAATAACCTTTATCAAGAACAATGCAGAGGCAGATGCCCGCGCACTAAAGCGTGGGTATCTGGCTGCATGTGATAAAGGAGGTTTCCCAGGACCTAATGAAACGACACGCAGCAGAAGATACCCCGCTTTCTTTTTCTATGTAGCGAAAAAAGTTGAAATGTTTCATTCCGTGCTGGGGTATTCGACGGAAAAAAGTTGCGCCCGGCACGTATTAGGGATGAAGAAATGAAAAAGTTTTTTGGTTTATCGTTAGCAGTGGTTGTGATTGCGGGATTATTGTATTCTTGCTGTAAAAGTAAAGATGTACAAGGATCCATTTTACACTCCAATGGTTGTGGAGTAATGCAAGTGGATTATAAGGTTGATGGCGGTGTTTTTACGGCTCACTTCACCGTAACGGGTGCTTCTGAGGGCGACACCTCGCGACTTTATTTGGATCAAACCTTGTTACTGGAAATTGTGGGAAGCCAAGGAGAGAAAGACTATAATAGCACAATTGACGAGAATGACCACCTAATAAAAATAGCAAATGCTTGCGGTAGTCATGCTACAAATATCCGTAAAGTAAGTATCAATTAATAAAAATCGATTCATTTCATACAGTGAACCCCACAATTTCATACAATAGCCCCGAAAACCTCTTGACAGGTGCTTGGGGCTTGCTATCTTTGGGCTTTCAAATGTTTTTAAACACATAAAATACCATTATGAAAAAGTTGTTTTTAATTGCCATTGTAACGATGCTCTCATGCTCGTCCTTTGCTCAATGGAGCGTTGGTTTGAGCGGGGGCTACGCTTACAACCATTATGATTATGACCCACAGTATATGACGGGTCTGGACTACAAAGGGCATCACGGATTTGCCATAGATTTGCCTGTGAATTATCAATTTAACGATTGGTTCGGTCTGTCAACGGGGTTGTCGTTCCAGCAGAAAGGTTTTGTTTTAAATGGCAGCTACGTTCCCGAAGGCAGCGAAGAACCCTTCGTCTTTTATTCTGATTTTCGCCGTGATGATTCGTATTATGTTGTTCCGATGATAGCGGAGTTTTCATTGGGTAACGACAAATTGGAGGGCTTCTTGGATGTCGGTGGCTATGTCGGCTGGTGGCATAATGCTATGTACCAGACCAAAAAGATTGTAAGCGTTAATATGGAGAGTTACATTAGAAACATCAGTAGAGATTTTAACAAAGATGTAGATCAAAGATTGGAGTGTGGAGCAATAGGAGGCTTAGGTGTAAAATGGAATTTGTTAAAAACCTTTTCTCTTTATTTAGCATCGCATGCTTTTATTGCATTTACCCCCCAACAAAAGGATTATCAAATCATGCACTTCCCAAGTCGCAATACCACCATAACAACTCAAATAGGTTTTTTGTATCACTTTAATTTAAATACACAAAAATGAAACAGCTTTTAAAAACCATATTAGCTATTATAGCTTTGGCGTTATCTTTATTATCATGTAAAAAAGACAAAGTTGAAGACCCGAATATTACGGAATATCAAACCGACTTGCAGCAATTTGAGGCTGTATGGAATGGACTGAACACAGCATACGTTTTGTGGCCGATTGATAACACCGACTGGGATGCTGTTTACGAACATTACCATCCAATTTTTGAAGAAATGGAGGGACAATCGAATGCGACATGGGCTTCTACATGGAAAGAACTGACTTCTACGCTTATTGACCATCATTTAAGCATTAAGTTAGAGCGCCCTTCAACGGGATATAAAATTGGGATTAACCCTGGATTGGACGAAGTGAAGACAAGAGGCTATTTTCATTGGCCAGTGGGTGTTTACAATCGGATTTATCATTTGTCGCAATTATTAGTAAATGGCAGATTGACAAACGTGTTAGATTACCAAGAAGCAGATGATTATTACGTTTCTGGTATTCTTGATAATGATATTGCTTATTTTTATTGTTCAAGCTTTTTAGACGTAAATTCTTTTCTAATACCGTTTATGCACTTCAAAGAATTAGTGGCTTCACCTGACATTAAAGCCGCTATCATTGATGTTAGAGATAACGGAGGAGGTAACAGTACTATTCCATATTATTTGATTTCTTGCTTTTCCACTGAGATGGTAACAATTGGTTATAATCAAACCAAGATGGGCTTGGGAAGATATGAATTTGGCCCTCAATTATCGTGGTATATTGGAGCGGTTGATGGGCAAATTGATGGGCAAGAACGCAATGTTCCAGTCGTTGCATTAACAAATGTAATTTCAGCAAGTGCTTCAGAAATAGCCACCATAGCCATTAAGCAACTTCCGCAAGGTTATGTAGTTGGAGAAAGAACTTTCGGAGCTACTTGTGCTTTAAGTAATGATTTTGGGTTGTTCTATTCTGGTAGTTTTGGCGACTCCCAAGGATTTCCCACGCTTTGGACTGGACACGGACATTATGTTTACACTCCCAAGTATTTGTTTACTGGTGTTGACGACATCGTTTACGAAGGTCATGGCGTAGAACCTGATGTGGAATGCCTCTTTGACCAGTCAGCGTGGAACAATGGAATTGATAACCAGTTAGAGTGTGCAGTGAGTTTTGTTAAAGAAAAAATAAATTAACCTAAGTATTCTCAAATTTTCAAAAACATTAAATCTATGAAAACAAACAAATTGACTATGGCAGCCTTGGTGCTGTTTTTTGCGGGATTGTTATATTCTTGCTGTAAAGATTCAGTTTCAGAACTGACAGTTTCAGTAACTCCTGATAAGCTTACATTATCTGTTGGAGAAGATGCGACTCTTTTAGGAGTAGTTAATGGCGTTAATGCAAAAATGGAGTCATGGCATTCAACTAATCCTGAAATTGCCACCGTGGATGAAAACGGATTGGTTAGAGCTATTTCATTAGGACAATGCGACATCATGGCAACCTATAAAGATAAGTTTGCGTCTTGTAAACTTACTGTGATTGAAGGGTCAGATAATCCTCCAACCCCCACTCCTCCTGTTATCCCAGATGGTGCGGAGATTAATTTTATTTGGGATGAAATTCTTCTTGGCATAGGTGGAGAATTCAAACTATCTGTTATCCATACAGGATTTGAAGATGTTAATTATGATGTGAATAATTTGTCGTGGGAGGTTGGAGATGCCACAATAGCAAGAGTTAGTTCTTCTGGTATGGTTCATGCGCTTTCTGCCGGTAGTACCATATTAACTGCATCGTACGGAGATTTGACCGCCACTTGTTCAATTAAGGTTTCAGAGGGATATGATATCACTGTTCCCGATGGAATTACGCTTAGGGTTGGGGAAACAAAAACAGTAAATAGTGATGAGTTTACTTCGCAAGGTGGCAGCTATACTTTCCGTTATGAAATGAGTGATGACGGTTATTATGCCAGTTTGCCCGATGTGCAAGTAGTAATAGCTAACTCTGTTAACGTAAATGTTGGCAGTGGGGGACAGTTAAACCCTGAATTTAAATATAGTGGATTGAAGTTAATTGGCAAACACGAAGGCACAACAACTTTGCGAATCTATAATGAGGAAATTGGATTTGAGGCTTTGATTCCAGTAACCGTTCTACCCGAATAAAAACAAAAAAAATACAATAAGGAACCTGCTCCAATCGTTTTTCACCATGCTTGGTTGAGACGATTGGAACAGGTTCCTTATTGTATGCCATTAAGAAAAGTAAACACCCCAAAAATCTCGAAGAGAAAATTTGATGAATCCGTTTTTGTACGAAATCCCTCCCCCAGCCTTATTTCATACATCCAAAAACCATTTCCATACACCCGTTGCGGAAATCCCTTGACATGTCATAGGAATGCTATTTCTTTGCTTGCAAAACCTTTAAAAACATCGCATCATGAAAAAAGACAGCGCATTGAAACAGGCCGCCCGCTGGGTGGCGAAAACCTTCGGCTACAAGTCGGAAACCCGTTTTGGTAAAATCGTTTGGCGCGTGTTCGCCGCCAGTGCCTCTGCCATTACCTTGATATTCACTGTTATATTGGTTTGCGAGGTTGTGGATTGGGCGGGGCGCGTCCATCACGTCCGCAAATGTCGTCGTGAAAAAGACGCCCCAACGTACCTGCACAAGTATGGCAACTCATACGTCAGCCCCTACATCGTCCACCACAGTGACTACGATAGTGGATACCTCTACGACATGCAACAGAGACGGCGCATATTGACCGGCATCACCTGGATCTGCGAGTCTGATGACGGTGACAGCCTCACCTTCTTCAGCAATGGTAAAAAACGCGGTTACTTCAACCGCTTCACGGGCAAAGTGGTTATCCCAGCCCAGTACGACAAGGCTTGGGTTTTCTCAGAAGGCGTGGCTTGTGTAATGGAAAAAAATCAGATTCAGGTCATCGACCACTCGGGCAAGCCACTACTCGACAAACCTTTCGCCTTTACTCCGCGAATCGACACTTATTGTTTCCACAAAGGACTGTGTCCGATGATGGGCAACAACGAGTGTATCGGCTTGATTGACAAACAGGGTCATTGGGTGGTGGAGCCTAAGTATAAGGACATTGACCAACAGGAAGAAGGCTTCTGGAAGATTTATGACTCGGTTTGGAACGAAGGTCTGCTGTTTCCTGACGGACGGGAGTTCCTGCCTTGCGAGTATAGCAACATATATTTCAACGACAACATCTTTGTGACAACATTAAAACACCTTGACAAGGTATATGATTACGAGGGCAATCTCGTGAACTCCTGTAATTTCAGAAGAATCGAACCGTTGTCTTATGAAACCGACGAGTATGTGTTCGATGAATATGATGGCATAACCGAAAGGAAAGAAGCATCAGCTCATCTCCGGAAATACATGTCATCGGATTACTATTATGGCTTGATTGACACGGACGGTAACATCATCACATTGCCATCATACAGAGATATCGAGGCTGTCTCCGCCGACCGCTATCTATGCTTTGGTCCTGAAGGTGCTGTCATCCTGAACGACAAGGGTGAGGAGTGCGGAAAGAAGCCGTGAAAACATTGATGTTTTGAAAAAAAACTGCTACCTTTGCCCCGTCATGCTCAAGAAATACCTGATTATATCGACTGCCACCGACATGGTGCGTATTGCCCCCGAGAATATCGTTTACATCTCATCGGACGGCAACTACAGCAACTTGGTGCAGACCGACAACGAGACGCGCATGCTCACCTTCCAGTTAGGGCAGGTGGAGGTTATGATTGACGAGCAGTTGGGCACCGAAAGGAAAATGTTTGTCCGTATCGGCAGGACGCTCATCATCAACCGCAACTATATCTATTACATCAATATCCAGAGCCAGAAGCTTATCCTTTCGGACAATGATAGGTTCACCCACACCGTGTCGGCATCGAAGGAAGCGCTGAAACAGCTCAAGGAAAAGATTGAGAAGGAGGCAAAAGAATGAAACAAGTTAGAGACATAAGCGACGACGAAATACGTATCATCGGCGAAGAAGACCATGACAAAAAGCCTCAAGGCTGGAAATGGTTGCTGCTGTTGCTGGTGGGTCTCATCATAGGAATCGTCGTCTGGCAGGTGACGCCGTCAAAGACTGCACCGCCTATTGAAGATCCCATAGAACAGGGCTATTTCGATCCTACCCCCGAGGAGGTGGAGCAACCTGCCGAAAAGTTGCCTTTGGCGCAGGCCGAAGAGACGGGACACGGTTTCATCGAGACGGTTGACACCACTATCAACGACATCCCCATGAGGATTTACATCCCGCATCAGATGAGTTTTTCCTTGTATGTCGGCACCATCGACCGCAAAGATCCCACCATCCTTTTTGCCGCACAGGCCGCTGATGTCCGCGCTGATAACGGGGGCATTGTGGGTGCTTTTGTGCTGAAAGGCGAGCCTAAGGCATGGGGTCTTTCAAAAAAAGGCTATTGTGCCATCATCAATGATACGGTGACCGTAGGTATGGCTGAAAACTCGCCGTTGTTTGAGGAAGCTACCGAGAAAGAAGGTTACTTCTTCCGCCAGTTCCCTTTGGTGGATCAAGGTAAACTCGTTGACAATGAGCCGAGAGGCAAAGCTGTCCGCCGTGCGCTATGCGACCGTAGCGGCGAGATTTTCACGGCGGAGACGCTCACCGATGAGTCGTTCCACGATTTTTCGCAGGCTCTGGTTGACCTTGGCGTGGACTATGCCATCTATATGGTTGGAGGCGAGTCATACGGCTGGATCACCGATGTCGAAGGGCAGCGTCATGAGTTCGGCAACCCAGCCCCGCCTAAAAAGAAATGGAAGAACATCAGCTATTTGGTGATGCGAAACAAGGAATGAGCGCGAAAAACCTCCTTTTATAGCTATTTCATACACCGAAATGTCATTTCATACAATAGCCCCGAAGAGCTCTTGACAGGTTGTTCGGGGCTGTTTATTTTTGCGACGTGAAACACATTTTAAACGAATATTTTATGAGCAACAAATCAAATTCAGTTCCCAGCATTTTGGGCAAAATCATCAAAGGTCTGGCCATTGCCAGCATGATTGTCATTGCGACATACGTTGTAGTTGAGGTTTCCTCTGAGATTGGGCGTCGTGTTCAACTCCGAGCGGAGTACAGGCGACAGCAAGACCCTGAATATTGCCATGATTATTGGAACCATCAACTAAGCAATCATGTGGTCTTTCATGAGGGGATGGGCGACGGCTATGTTTACAACAGGCAGCTTGGGAGACGTACAGTCAGCAACCTCTATTGGATTCGCGAGTCGGGGGACGGCGACAACCTGGTATGTTTCAGTAATGGTGAGCGGCGAGGCTATTTTGATCGTTACTCTGGCGAATTGGTTATCCCCGCATTGTATGAAAAGGCTTGGATTTTCTCTGAGGGTTTGGCTTGTGTGATGCTTGATGGAAAGCTTGGCTTTATTGATCATGATGGTAATATGCTGATTGAAAACGTTTTTGAATGGAGTCCTTATATTGGAAGCTATTGTTTCCACAATGGATTGTGCTTGATGAATGATGACAATGGTCGTATGGGTCTTATTGACAGGCAAGGGAAATGGGTTGTGGAGCCTGAATATGAATATATGGATCGTGTTGCAAAAGGGTATTGGAAAGTGGCGGACTCAAGTTGGTGTTGGGGATTGCTTCGGGAAAACGGATGTGCCGTTTTGCCATGTGAGTATGCTTATCTGTCCATGGATCCAAACAATTACATACATACTCGCACGAAGGATCATCTCGAACAAGTCTTCGACATGGAAGGGAATCTGGTAAACCCATGTGACTATTATGAAATAAAGACCATCGAATATCCCACTGATGAATATGATGACTATGGCAATCAAAAGAAAGCGACTGCTCATTGCCTGAAATACTGCACCTCTGATTTCCATTGTGGTTTGATGAACAAGAACGGTAAGAACATCACTCTTCCTTTATATTCCGATATTAGTGCAATTGGAGAGGACAGATATGTTTGTGTTGGTCCTGTTGGCAGTGTCATCTTGGATAACCAGGGAAGGGAGTGTGGGGGGATGTAAAACTATTCTGCAACCTCTCCACTGGCCACTTGGGGAAAAAGGCGATCAAAGGTGAAAGAAAGTAGCTCATCAACTCAGGTTTTGAATTACATTACCAAACGTTTTGCCCGTGAAGACAAAAAACTCATACTTTTTTCAATGCTTTTCCTTTGCTTTTCCTGAATCTTTTTCTTTACTTTGCATCGTCTTTGCCCATGTAGGTTTTGTGCCTGTTCATAGGTGAGGGCGACATCTTGAAAGAAGGCGTTTGCCAGCTTGTTTTTGGTTTCATTGAACCTGGGAAATTCAATAACCTTTATCAAGAACAATGCAGAGGCAGATGCCCGCGCACTAAAGCGTGGGTATCTGGCTGCATGTGATAAAGGAAGTTTTCCCAGAGTCTACTGAAACGACACGCAGCGAAAGATACCCCGCTTTCTTTTTGCATGTAATAAAAAAAGCAAAATGTTTCATTCCGTGTTCGGGTATTTGGCGGAAAAAGTTGTGCCCGACACGTATTAGGGATGAAGAAATGAAAAAGTTGTTATTAGCAGTAATTGTAACGATGCTCTCATGCTCGTCCTTTGCTCAATGGAACATTGGGTTGAGCGGGGGTTACGCTTACAACCATTATTCCTATGATCCACAATATATGGTGGGTTTGGACTTCAAAGGACATCATGGCTTTGCCATTGATGTGCCTGTGAATTATCAGTTTAATGACTGGTTTGGTTTGTCGACGGGATTATCGTTTCAATGGAAAGGGTATATGCTGAATGGCAGTTATACGCCAGAGGGGAGTAATGAGCCTTGGTATTTTTATAATTGGCTTGATCGCAAGGATTATTATTTGGTGGTGCCAGTGATGACCGAATACACTTTTGGAAACAAGGAGTGGAAAGGCTTTGCGAATGTGGGTGGCTATGCTGGCTGGTGGACATGTTCATATTATATGAATGTACCCCAAATGAATAGTACTCAAATCAGCCAGGATTTTCACTTTCCTTTATTTAAATTAGGAGGAATCCGAAGAGAATTCAATGAAGCAGTGGATCAACGATGGGAGTTTGGTGCAATTGCTGGTTTGGGAATAAAAAAAAGTGTGTCAAAAAAAATCACACTTTTTTTGGTGGCCCGCACTTTTTTTGCGTTTACGCCTCAACAAAAGGACTATCAGATTATGCATTTCCCAAGTCATAATATAACGTTTACGGCTCAATTTGGTTTTTTATATCACATTAATTAGGAGGACATAGCAATGAAGAAGTATGTAGTATTATACATTGCAGCTATAGTTTTAGCGTTGACATCATGTAAAAAAGACAATGTCAAAGATCCCAACATTATAGATTATGAAACAGATCTACAGCAGTTTGAAGCCGTTTGGAATGGATTGAATACATCGTATGTGCTTTGGCCGATTGATACTACCGACTGGGACTTTGTTTACGAGCACTATCATCCTATTTTTGAAGAAATGGAAGGTTGTTCAGATATTGAATGGGAATCTACATGGAGGGAGTTGGCTTCCACATTAATTGATCATCATCTTAAAATTTGTTTGGAACGCCCATCTACAGGATATATAGTGAATATTCAGCCAGGATTAGCCGAGGTGAAGGAAAGAAACTATTATCATGATTCATATAATGTAAATCATTATTCAATGTTTACAAAGTTAGAGAACGATGGGCGTTTTACAAATGTTGAAAGGGATGGTTCTTTGCTTGCTTCAGGCATTCTTGACGGTGATATAGCCTATCTATATGTGTCGATTTTTTTGGGATATCAACTGGATTCTAAAATGTCTTTCGTTCATTTTAAAGAATTAGTTGCGACAGAAGATATTAAAGCAGCTGTTATTGATGTTAGAGATAATGGCGGTGGAAATTCATACAATGTTGATTACATTGTTTCATGTTTCAAGAAAGAAAAATATGAGATTGGAAACAAACAAACAAAAACCGGACTGGGTAGGTATGAACTAACTCCTAAACTCCCTTATTCTGTTGGCCCGGGAATAATTATTGATGGTACATTGTTAGAAGGACAAGATTGTGATATACCTGTTATTGTTTTGACGAATCTATATTCTTATAGTGCGTCTGAAACAACTGCTATCGCCATTAAACATCTTCCGCAAGGTTATGTTGTTGGAGAAAGGACATTTGGTGCCACATGTCCATTAAATGATAATTTTGAACTTTTCTATTCTGGGAGTTTTGGCGATCCACAGGATTTTCCTTGGTTAGGACACGGTCACTACATTTACACTCCGAAATACTTATTTACAGGTGTTGATGGCACTGTTTACGAAGGCCACGGCATAGATCCAGATGTGGAATGTCTGTTTGACCAAGCCGCTTGGAACAGTGGTGTCGACAATCAGTTGGAGTGTGCCGTGAACTTTGCTAAGGAAAAGATAACTGAAAATGAAAATAAATAATTAACAATCAACAAATTAATTAATTAATCAAATTATTAAATTATGAACAGAAAATTCAAAGCAATCGCAGTGGTACTGCTGCTCGGAACGGCTTCCATTTTAGATAGTTGTTGTAAGGAATCTTCAGAGCCTAATGTGCAAAATTTTGTTAATGTTAATGTTAATGTTAATACCTATGGTTCGTTAAATGGAAGTTTTACATTAAATGATAATCATTTTAATGGGTCGTTGACTACAAATCTTTTTAATGCGACAAACTCAGATACATCGTATATCTTTTTTGATGATGTTCAATTATTAAGATTTGTGGGTGATATGGGAGAAACCAAGTATGAGGCTGACATAACGCAAGGAAGTCATAAGATTTATTGCTATACTCAAGGAGGGAATGATACGTTGAATTTCCCGTTTACGAACCCTCTTCCAACGATTAATCCATAAATTTCATATGCACCCACACATTACTATGGCAGCTATGACATCATTGTGTTCATAGCTGCTTTTGGTTTGTCACCTCTTTTTCGCCAACCTCTCAAAAATCTTTTCACAAACCTATTTTGGCATCCGTGACCGTTACCATAAGGTTTTACGAAATCCCTCCTCAACTACCATTTCATACACCATAACGACATCTCATACATTCCCAGCTGAAATCTCCTTTCATGTCCTAAGGAAGGCTTTTCTTTGCAAAAAAATCATTCAAAACAACACATCATGAAAAAAGACAACTCTTTAAAACAAGCCGCCCGTTGGGTGGCACGCATGTTCGGCTATAAGGCTGAAAACAAATTTGCAAGAGTCCTATGGTATGTCTTCGCCACATGCGCCGCAATAGCAGCTTTGTTATTAGCTGCCAGCTTAATTGAAAATCTGGTGTTTGGATTGTCTGACTTGCGCCAACGCCGTGAGCGTGACCGTATGGAGAACAGCGCGACTTACCTCCATGACTACGGAAACCAGTATGCCAGCCCATTCGTCATCTATCACGATGGCTATCCGGGCTATCTCTACAACACCATACTTGGGCACCGTACCACAACAGGCATTCAATGGATCTGTAAGTCATCCGACGGCGACAGCCTTGCGGTGTTCTGCTCCAGCACAAAGGGGAAAAGAGGCTATTTCAACCGCTTTACGGGTGAGGTCGCTGTTCCAGCACAATATGAAAAAGCTTGGATTTTCTCCGAAGGCATGGCCTGTGTTCTTGACAAGGGAATGCTCCACTTCATCGACCACAAAGGGCAGCCTTTAATGGGTAAAGAATTCCCTTACACCATGCTTATTGACGATTATTGCTTCCACAACGGGCTTTGCTCCATGTTAGGCGAAAACAATCGCATCGGCCTTATTGACAAACAAGGCAACTGGGTGGTCGCACCTGAATACTATGGAATGTCGTATGACAACATGGGCTTTTGGTATGTCAGGGATGGCGATTGGAACGATGGTCTGCTTGACGCAAAAGGAGAGTTGCTGCTGCCGACAGAATACAAAAATATCGTCATTGTCCATGAGGACAGCTGCATTTTGACACGCCATCTTAACCATATCCATCAAGTGCTGGACTTCAAGTGCAACGTGATCAACCCGTGCGACTATATTGAAGTCAACAAAATAGTGTACGTTCCTGATGGGGATGGTGATAATACAGAAATTGTGGCAAATTGCCGTAAATATCGCACTACCGAGAATTATTATGGATTGATGGACAAAGACGGTAACATCCTCACCCCGTCTGTTTTTTCCGACATCACAGCCATCGGCCCCGACCGTTACCATTGTCGTGGCCCACACGGATCAGTGATTCTGAACGGGAAAGGCGAGGCTTGCGGAAAGTGACTCACTTAACTTCCGCGCCAAGGGGCTTTCTGTTTATGAAAAGCCTTTTTATGCCATCACGCCAAAAACACGCCAGAAATAGACATGAAAAAACCCTAACTGACTGACCATCAATTAGGGTTTGCTTGTTTGAAGTACTCCCGCAGGGGGTCGAACCCTGGACACCCTGATTAAGAGTCAGGTGCTCTACCAACTGAGCTACGGAAGCATCGTTTGCGGCTGCAAAAATACAACCTTTTTTTATATTGGCAATGTTTTTTTCAATTTTTTTCGTTTTTCGTTTTCCGTTCTACCGAGCTTTAAGGCCTGACGGCCTATTTTCTGTCCGACGATGGATCTTCTACCGAGCTTTAAGGCCTGACGGCCTATTTCCTGTCCGACGATGGATCTTCTACCGAGCTTTAAGGCCTGGCGGCCTATTTTCCCGTTTTGCGTTTATTCGTACCTTAAAGCATTAATCGGGTCGGTTCTGGAAGCCTTCAAAGCGGGGAAGAAACCGGCAATCAAGCCCAAGATGGCGCATGAAACGAATGAAATTACCATCCAAAGGCCGTTGATGACGAAAGGCAATGACATGGCCATGGCAACCACGTAAGAAAGGCCGATGCCTAACAACAAACCGATGACACCACCGATGAGGCTTAAGATAATACTCTCGGTGAGAAACTGCATCAAGATAGCCGCGTTCTTGGCTCCGATGGACATGCGCAGACCGATCTCTTTGGTGCGTTCTGTCACCGTGACGTACATGATGTTCATGATGCCGATGCAGCCTACTAATAAGGAAATCAAAGCAATGGCGATGAGTACGGTGGTTATCATGCTGGTCATCGAAGTCATCATCTCCAACATCTCCTGCTGGGTGCGAACCTCGAAATCATTGTTGCCGCCTTCTGGAATCTTGTGCGAGGCGCGAAGGATGGTCTCTACCTCTTCCACAGCTGCCTCAGCCACGTTTTCTGATCTGGCGGAACATACGATCTGCTGGATGTGGTTGATACCCAACATGCGCTTCTGCACGGTGGAATAAGGCATGATGACGATGTCGTCCTGATCCATGCCCATGCCGTTCTCGCCTTTCTCCTTCAAAGTGCCGATGACCATAAAAGGCATGTTGCCGACACGGATGGTCTTGCCTATGGGATCCTCGCCTTCGTCGAAAAGCTCTTCCACGATGGTCTGGCCAATCAAACCCACTTTGGCGTATTTCTTGACATCATCGTTGGTGAAGTTGACCCCGGTGGCGATGTTGTATTTCTTTATTTCAAGGTATTCTGGCGAGCCGCCATAAACGGTGCCTGACCAGTTTTTGGAGCCGTTGACAATCTGACCGCCGCTGTTGACCACTGGACTGACCATGGTGATGTTCTTGGCGTTCTTGGCAATAAGCTCGCAATCCCTGACGGTGAGCGACTCCACGTTGGAGGAACCCATGCTGATGCCACCCCGACGTTGGTTGGCACGCATCACCATGATCAGGTTGGTGCCCATGTCAGAAAGTTGGTTGGCTGTGCTTTCTTTCAAGCCCTCACCTAAGTTCACCACCGCGATGACAGCGGCGATGCCGATGACGATGCCAAGCATGGAAAGGGCTGAGCGCGTCTTGTTGCGCAGCAGGGCTTTGGCCGATATTCGTATGAGGTTTAAGATGTCCATTTGAATTAGAAGTCAGAAGATAGAAGTCAGAATTAAGCTAAGCAGCTAATAATCGTTATCAACAGGGAGGGCGGCGAGGGCTTCGGCGGCGGATTTTGTGTTTACGGGTTCGTCACGGAGGATATGCCCGTCGCGCAAAAAGATGGTGCGGCTGGTGAACACGGCAATGTCGGATTCATGGGTGACGAAGGCTATGGTCTTGCCCTGTTCGTGCAAACTTTGGAAAAGACTCATGATCTCGTAGGAGGTGCGGGTGTCAAGGTTGCCGGTGGCCTCGTCGGCGAGTACGATGACAGGGTCGTTGACCAAGGCGCGGGCGATGGCCACACGCTGCTGCTGCCCGCCGGAAAGCTGGTTGGGCATGTGTTCCATGCGGTCTTTCAGTCCAACCAATTCCAAAGCGTGTTGCGCCTTTTCGTGACGCTCACGGTGCGAGATGGCGGGGTTGTAAACCAAAGGCAGTTCCACATTTTCCAAGGCTGAAGTGCGGGGCAACAGGTTATACGACTGGAACACGAAGCCGATCTTGCGGTTGCGTATCTCCGAAAGCTCGTTTTTTGTCCTTTCCCTCACGGAAATGCCGTCAATGTAGTATTCACCTGATGTGGGTTGGTCGAGGCAACCCAGAATGTTGAGCAAAGTGGATTTGCCACTGCCTGATGAACCCATGATGCTCACGAATTCACCCTGACAGATATCGAAACTCACGCCTTTAAGGGCATGAACCTCTTCACTGCCTACAATGAAGGTCCTCTTCAGTCCTTCAACCTTGATGATGGATTGTCGCTCGCTCATTTTTTGTTTCTGTTTCTTCCTGGAGGACCTGGCATGAAGGGGTTCTCACCTTTCTTTGCTTGTTTTTCCTTGGCGACATATTGGGCTGACAACACCACGGAGTCTCCTTCGTGCAGACCTTGTTCTACAATCTTGTAAGCCACATCGCTCATGCCGACTTTTACGGGGCGCGGCATCATGTCATTTCCGTTCTTGATCCAAACCATTGACATTCCCGAAGGCTGTCCTCCTTCATTCATCATGGGGCGTTCACCTTGTGGCTTTGTGCCGTCGCCATCGGGTTTGCCGGGCTTGCGCATGGCTTTCAGTACCTGTTCGTCGGGGGTGAAGTTGAACGCTTCAGCGGGAACGCCCAATCCCGTGGCTTCCTCGGTGACAATGGTGACATTGGCGGTCATGCCGGGGAAGAGCTTCAGATCGGGATTCGGCGCACTGATGATGACGGTGTATTTCACCACGTTACTGGTTGTGGTGGCCTTCATGCGGATCTGGTTTACAGTGCCTTCGAAGGTCTCGTAAGTATAGGCGTCGACGGTGAAATTCACCCTTTGCCCGATCTTTACTTGTCCGATGTCGGCCTCATCGACGGCAGCTTCCACCTGCATTTTGGTAAGGTCGTTGGCCAAGGTGAACAGGGTGGGTGTGCTGAACGAAGCTGCAACGGTCTGTCCCACTTCCACAGCACGGTCAAGCACCACACCGTTGATGGGCGAATAAATCTCAGCATAGCTCAAGTCAACCAAAGCCTGGTCGTAAGCAGCCTGAGCGTTTTTTTTGCTCATCTGGGCTTGAGTGTAGCTGTTTTGGGCTTCTTGATAAGAGGCGAGTGTGGCCGCATTAGACTCGTAGAGTTGTTTAGTGCGTTCGTATGTGAGTTTTGTATAATTGAGTTGGCTTTCTGCTGAAGTGAGACTTGCCTTAGCCCTGCTGACATTCTGGTTGAGAGTCAGTTTGTCCAATTCAGCCAGCAACTCGCCTTTTTTTACCACGTCGTTAAAATCGACGTAAATTTTTTCCACTTTTCCTGACACCTGGGTGCCGACTTCCACAGTCTCCACTGGCTCAATGGTTCCTGTTGCCGTGACGGTGTTCTCAACGGTGTATTCCTTGACGACATGGGTACGGATCACAAGTTCCTTTTTGGAGGACTTGCTGGCGTTAACGATGATGATACCGATGATTATTACGGCGATCACACCCAAGATGATAAACCATTTCTTTTTTTTCATTTTTTGTTTTACCGAGCTTTAAGGCCTAACGGCCTATTATTTGATTTTTGTTTTTTCCGTTTCTACCGAGCATTAAGGCCTGACGGCCTATTATTTGAATTTTGTTTTTTCCGTTTCTACCGAGCATTAAGGCCTGACGGCCTATTATTTGATTTTTGTTTTTTCCGTTTCTACCGAGCATTAAGGCCTGACGAGCTTCCTTCAACATCAGAGTGTTAGGCCGTTAGGCCTTAAAGCTCGGTAGGTTATATTGCCCATCTCCCAATGTTAGGCCGTTAGGCCTTATAGGGAAATTTTTGATTTACAGGGATTTAAGCCTTGTCAAATTATTTATAAATCAACCTTTCTTCCCATGTAAACATCTAAAATTTTTCTCTTCATTAATAAACTATATTTGTTTTGAATGTAGGTGTTCAGCGCGTTGAGGTAATTGTTCTGTTGTTGCAACAGCTCGACGGTGGTGATGGTGCCGTAGCGGTATTGCATGTTATGGGCGTCGAAACTCTTGCTGTAGGCGTTCTCCTTAACTTCCGACACTTTAAATGCGTTATAAGCTGAAATCACGTTGCGGTAAGCCTGGGCAAGAGTCTGACGGATCTCTAACTGGGTCTGTTCATAGTCCAACTGCGCCTGTTCAAGCGCAATCTGGCTTTTCTTCACATTGGCTTTGGTAGCACCTCGGTTAAAAATGGGAATGCTCACTGAGACTCCCGCCGACTCAGTCGGGGTGTTGTACCATTGTTTCATCCCGTTGCCGTCAAAAGAGAGGACACCCATGCCGATGTTGGCGTTGGCAGAGATGGATGGAAGGTAGTTCCCTTTTGCCATGTCCACATTCTTTTCAGCGATGCGGATGTCGTATTCACTCATTTTCAAATCAGGCAGGTAGTCCATGGCCAGCTGGATGGTTTCTTCTTCGGAAGGAAGGCTCTCCTTCAAAGCATCAAGGTTCTCGGTGTCAGGCGTGACAATCTCAAGCTCATCTGTTGGATTCATCGAAAGCAGCACTTTTAGGTCGAGGAGATTGTTCTCAATGTTGATTCGGCTGTCAACCACGTTGTTAGAGTCACTGTAGTATTGTGCTTCCAATAGCAGTAGATCACTTTCAAGGATAGTCCCCACTTGATAGCGGGCACGTCCTTGTTTCAATTGCTCACCACTGGTCCTCAGCACTTCGAGTTGATAATTCAGCAACTCTTGGTTGCCGAGTATGGTGAGGAAACTTTGCAGGATCTGTAGGATGGTCTGATTGTCGTAACGCTCCATCTGCATCTCGTTACGCTCCATGTTGAGGCGGTTCTGCTCAATGGTGTTGTTGATCTGTCCGCCTTGGTAAATGGTAACGGAGGATCCAAGTCCGACGTTGCCTGATGTTGACCATCCATTGCTGTTGTGTGAGATGTTCTGTCCCGCTGAGGCATTCAAATTGGGTAGGCGTTGCAGTTTCGACTGCTCGTAGGTGACTTCCAGGGACTGGTTTGTCAGCTCCATAGACTTTCGCTCATTGTTGTTGGCGAAGGCATAGCGTATGCAGTCTTCCAAGGTGAATCGGTAGGTGTGACTTTCCTGCGCCATGAGAGAGCAGACTATCAGCAGGAAGAATGTGAGTGTTATGATTCGTTTCATGAGTGCAAAGAAAACAATAATAATAATATGTCGGTCATGTTTTGTTTTTGAAGCGGAAAAAAATGGACTTGAATTAGAATTGTTTCATTATTATTTTGTACGTTTGCATTTTGATTTGTCAACTATTATTTAACTAACTTAAATTTTAATCTTATGAAAATTGGTAACAAATTCTTCGCCGAATTGTTCGGCACCTTTGTTCTCGTTTTCGGTGGTTGCGGTACTGCAATCTTCGGACATGTCGGATTCCTTGGCGTAGCCATTGCCTTTGGTCTTACTGTTGTTGCTATGGCATACGGCATAGGTCACATCTCTGGCGCTCATCTGAACCCTGCTGTGAGCTTTGGCGTGTGGGCTAATGGCCGCATGACCCTTAAAGAAATGCTTTGCTACTGGTTGGCTCAGATTATTGGTGGTATCATCGCTGGTGTTCTCCTGATGGTGATTGCTAAATCAGCCAACATGACACTTGGTACTTTTGCTGCCAACGGTTACGGTGACTTCTTCAGTGCTGCTGATGTTGCCGGTGGTTATCTCCAGACCTCTATGTGGGGTGCCTTCCTCACCGAGTGCCTTTTGACCTTTGTTTTCTTGATGGTCATCCTCGGTGTTACTGACAGCCGTCACGCCAATGGTAAGTTCGGTGGTCTCGCCATCGGTCTCACCCTGGTGCTCATCCACCTCATCAGCATCCCGTTGACTAACACCTCTGTGAACCCCGCTCGTTCACTTGGCGTTGCCATCTTCTCCGAGAACCCGCTGGCCATGCCGCAGCTCTGGCTGTTCATCGTGGCTCCGCTCGTCGGTGCCTGCCTCGCTGGCCTTTGCTACAAATGCCTCGGCGGTTGCAAATCTGAGAAGAAGTAAGAAGTAAGAAGTAAGAAGTAAGTAGAAAGAAGTAAGAAGTCAGGAGACGGAAGACGGAAGACAGAAACCGAATGGATTCTTTCTTCTTGCTTCTATCTTCTGACTTCTGTTTTTGTCATGTCAGGAGTCTATATCCATATTCCTTTTTGCCTCTCGAAATGCGCTTACTGTGGGTTCTATTCAGTACCTTCGGTGAAGCGTAAAGCGGATTTCTTGGAAGCTCTGAAACAGGAAATTGTCTTGCGGAAGGACTATCTTCATGGCGAGAAGGTTGAGACAATCTATTTCGGTGGAGGCACTCCTTCTTTGTTAATGATAGATGAGCTAAAATCAATAAAGGCTTTGCTTTATGATTGTTTTGAAATTGATCCGGATGCCGAGATTACCTTGGAGGCCAACCCTGACACGCTTTCTCCAGAATATCTCGTCGGTTTAATGTCTTTGGGAGTGAATCGTCTCAGTATCGGTATCCAGAGTTTTTTTGATCGTGATTTAAAATATCTGAGCCGTCGGCATAACGCTGAACACGCCCGTCAGTGCCTTGATTGGGCTAAAGAGACTGGTTTCGAGAACATTAACATCGACTTGATTTATGGTCTTCCCACATCGGATGCCGATCAATGGAGTCGTAATCTGGATTTGTTTTTTGAATTGAATATCCCGCATCTCTCCGCTTATGCCTTGACGTTGGAACCTAATTCTATCTTGACTAAGCAGATTGAGATGGGAAAGGTTTTGCCAGTAAGTGAGGATGACGCAGTGCGTGATTATGAAATCTTATGCCAAAAAATGGCACAACATGGTTTTTTGCATTACGAAATCTCCAATTTCTGTAAGCCAAAAATGCATTCGCGGCATAATGCTAATTATTGGTTTGGCATCCCATACGCGGGTTTTGGACCATCAGCGCATTCTTATGATGGCGTTTCGAGGCAGTGGAATGTGTCATCTTTGGAACAGTATGTGGAAAAGAGAAGACAAAAGACAGAAGACAGAATAAATGATCGCTCGGTGGAACGGGAAATATTATCCCCAGAACAACAATACGACGAATACGTGATGCTCCGCCTACGCACAGTGTGGGGCATTGATCTGAAATACATGAAACACAAGATGGGAGAGCGTTTTTCTTCTTATTGTGAACAAAAAGCACAGCCATTAGTCACTCAAGGTCGTCTTTCCCGAATTCGGGAATTTCTTTATCTCAATGATAGTCAAATGCTTTTTGCCGACGGAATCGCTGAGGAACTATTTTGGTGATGGCACCATAGTTTCGCAACGGTTGATTCTGTTGGCATATTCAAATCCAGCATCACATAGTTTGGGCTAATGGATTTTTTCAATGAAATCTATTCTTTGATAGATAATTCCTTTATAATCTTGATGCAAAAAGGTAGTGAGATAAAGAAAGTTATTGCATCGGCGATAGCTTGTGCAGCTTCGAGGCCAGTGAGTCCCCAAATCCAAGGGGCGATGAATACCGTAGGCAGGAAACAGACTCCATGTCGGCACATTGAGAGGAAAGTGGCCTGCCAAGTGTAGTTGATATTCTGTAGCAGCATGTTGGTCATGGTGCAGATGCCCATCAGGGGGAAGGCGGCGCATTGCCAGCGCATGGCACAGCTGCCTACACGGATTAACTCTGGATCCTCGCTGCGGAATAGGGCGATGATGTCGGGCGAAAAGATGTAAACCACGGCTCCCAAAACGATCAGCACCGCCGTGGAGAGCGTGATGCAGAACATCAAGCTCTCTTTCACCCTGCCGTAAAGCTTTGCGCCGTAATTGTATCCGCACACGGGCTGGAATCCCTGCCCAAAACCGACAATCACCGAGTAACTCATCATCATCACACGAGTCACAATGGAGAAGGCTGCCACCACCGAGGCTTCGTTGCCGGGATTGGCGTAATGGACTGCCATGCGGTTCAGGCTGATGGTGGCAATCACAGCCAATGCTTGACGTGCCAACGAGGGCAGCCCTCCTTTCACAATCTGGGTGTAATATTCTTTTGTTGGCGTGAAGTTGCGGAAACGGATGTGGACGTTACCCTCTCGTGAAGTGCCCCATAGTAGCAGGCACCAGCCGAAGAATTGGCTGATGGCAGTAGCCAAAGAAGCTCCGCTGACACCCATGTCTAACACAAAAATGAAGATGGGATCGAGAATCATGTTGAGGACGGCCCCCGAAGCGATGCCGATCATGCCGAAACGGGCGTTGCCCTGAAGCCGTAACTGGTTGTTCAGAGTCAGCGAAGACATCATGAAGGGTGTGGCGAGGAAGATGTAATGCAGGTAGGCATTGGCGGAGGGCAGGATTTGGTCGGTGGCTCCCAAAGCACGGGACAAGGGGGTCGTGAAAATGAGACAGAGTCCTCCTGCCAAAGCTCCGAAAATCAAGGGACTGAAGAAGCCCGTGGCGGCCATCCTGCCTGCATTCTCGATGTGCCGTGCCCCCAAAGCCCTTGAGATGTAATTGCCCGACCCGTGTCCAAAGAAAAAACCACAGGCGTTGATAAAAGCCATGTAGGCAAAAGCAACCCCGACACCAGCCACAGCTTCGGTGCTCAGCTTCCCCACAAAATACGAATCCACCATGTTGTAGATGCTCGTCACCAACATGCTGATGATGGTCGGCACCGACATCTTGAGGATCAGCCTCTTGACGGGTGCCTGTGTCATCATCTGATAACGCTGTTCGAGTTTGCGCTGGTCGTCGTTGGGATTCATTATGCTGTTGTTTTTGGGTCAAATCACCTTTTTGCGCCAGTCGGCTTTCCAAATATAAAAGAATGCGATGAGTCCCATGATGATGTTGTAGAACCATTCGGCGGTCCACACGCTGGCGATGGTGGAGGTTTTGGTCATCAGGAAGACATAAAACATGTAGGCGATGAGTACGCCAAACTCCAGTGCCATAGCCGCCGAGGTGTTGCCCGTGCCGGACACCGCCTCGAAAAACACCATGCCGATGGCCCCGAGGATGGTGGCCACACCGATGACATACACCGAGGGAACGGCTGCGGCAGCCAAGCTGAGGTCGTCAGTGTAAATCCGCAGGATAAGTTCTGGGATGATGGCGGTGACGACAACCAGCACCGCTGAGCAAAGGACTCCGTTCTTCACGACTTTCCAGAGCATGGCCATCACCTCACCGCTTTTACCCTCACCGATGATGCGGCTGGTCAGGGTGTTGGCCGTTGCCGCGAAAGCAAATCCTGGAATGATTAATATCATATAGGTGCTTCGGACTACCGATGAAATGCCAATGGCGGTTTCTCCCATCTTCTCAATGAGGATGAAGAAAGCGAACCATGCCCCGAACGAAAACAGCCGTTGTAACATACAGGGGAAGGCCACTTTGAGGATGTTGCCCATCAGCTTCGGCTGTAGCTTGTGCCAGCGGAACATCCCGTATTCTTCGTGCGGGATGGTGATGAAAGTGTATATCCAAAAGAAACAAAAAGCCGTGATTTCAGCGAGAAGAGAGGCTATGGCCGCGCCGCTGACACCCATTACCGGAAGTCCACAATGGCCGAAAATCAAACACCAATCGAAGAAAATGTTGACCACCGCCATGAGAAGGGTGGAGTAGGTGATGACCTTGGTGTTGCTGATGCCCACGTAAAACGAGCGGAACAAAAAGTTGAAAACCACAAAGATGATGCCGAACTGCCTGTACTTGAGGTATTCCATAGAAGCGGCATAGATGCCATCCGACTCGATGATGTTGCGCATCAAGCCGTCGCTGAAAAAGAATAGAATGCTGAATAGCATGATGCCAAGCAGTAGGACGAAGAGCGCTCCATGCTGGAAGATTACACCGATTTTATTCAAATTGCCTTCGCCGAAACGCCGCGCGATGAAGATCTGGATGCCTACGGCAAATCCCATTGCCAATGTTGTGAACACATAGTAAAATAGTCCGGCCATCATGGAGGCACTTAACTCAATGGTGCCGAGATGCCCCAAGAAAGCCGTGTCGGTGAAAGTGATGACAGTCTGCGCCAGATTGCCTAACATAATCGGGTAGGCAATACGCCATATTTCCCGGTTTGTGATCGAAGTTTTTAACATGGTACAAAAATACAGATTTTTATTATCTTTGCATTCTAAATTCTTACTTCTTACTTCTAAATTCTTAAAAAAATGTCCTTAGAAACCACCTTAATGGCCGACATCAAAGCCGCTATGCTGGCTCGCGACCAAAAGAAACTTGAAGCCCTTAGGGCCATCAAAGCACAGATTTTATTAGAAAAGACCAAGGGGGGCAACACTGAACTCACCAAAGCCACTGAGTTGAGTCTGCTCCAGAAGTTAGTGAAACAGCGCAAGGAGTCGGCGGCCATCTATGAACAAAACGGTCGTCAGGAACTTGCTGATGAGGAAAAATTCCAGGCTTCAGTTATTGAGGCATATCTTCCTAAACCATTGAGTGACGATGAGTTGCGTGCTCTCATCAAAGATGTTATCTCCCAAGTTGGTGCCACTTCCATCAAAGATATGGGCAAAGTGATGGGGATGGCGACCAAGCAAGTCGCTGGCAAGGCTGACAATGCCAAGGTCTCGCAGCTGGTGAAGGAGATGCTGGGAGCGTGACACATAAAAACGACGTGGCCGACCCTTGGTAAACGGGTGACTTCGAGGCTACTTGGAGGAATGTGTTGGAAGGATGTTCGGGCGTACTGAAAAAAATCACCGCCGAATTTCATCAGCGGTGATTTTCAGTGGAGCATAACGGAGTCGAACCGATGACCTCTTGCATGCCATGCAAGCGCTCTAGCCAACTGAGCTAATGCCCCTTGCTTGTTTTTGCGCTGCAAAAGTACAACTTTTTTCGGATATGCAAGAAAAAAAACAAAAAAATTTCTTTTTAATCAGAAAAAATGTCTTGTTTCCTCTGAATATACTACCTTTGCTCCTCTATGAAAACCATCAAAGACATTTACAAAATAGGTATCGGCCCTTCAAGCAGCCATACCATGGGCCCGCAAAAGGCCGCGCAGATTTTCAACGACCGCCATCCTGAGGCGGATGCTTTTGAAGTAACACTATATGGCAGCCTTGCTGCTACAGGTAAAGGCCACATGACGGACTGGGCCATCCTCAATACGCTTCAAGCCCCCACTGAGATTATGTGGAAGCCTGATGTGTTTTTGCCATTCCATCCTAACGGGATGATGTTCAAAGCTTTAGACTCGCAGAAGGAAGTGCTGGAAGAATGGACGGTGTTCAGCATCGGTGGCGGCGAGTTGGCAGAAGAAGGGAAAAGGAACGAGTCGGCTGATGTGTATCCAATGGATAGAATGACGGACATTCTCGACTGGTGCGAGCGTACTGGACGGACCTATTGGGAATACGTTTATGAATACGAAAACCAGAAAGAAGTAGAGGACTATTTGATGGAGGTCTGGCAGGTGATGAAAGCTGCCGTGGAACGTGGACTACAGCAGGAGGGCGTGTTGCCCGGACCTTTGCACTTGGCTCGTAAGGCCGCTATGTACCATGTGAAGGCGAAAGGCTTCTCACACACTTTGCAAAGCCGTGGGTTAGTCTATTCTTACGCCCTTGCCGTCTCTGAAGAGAACGCCTCGGGCGGACGTATTGTCACAGCTCCGACATGCGGCTCCTGCGGCGTGATGCCAGCAGTGTTGTATCATCTCTCCAAGAGCTATGACTTCAGCGACACCCGTATTGTTCGAGCTTTGGCGACAGCTGGTCTGGTGGGTGACATTGTGCGCACCAATGCCAGCATTTCCGGCGCAGAGGTGGGCTGCCAAGGTGAAGTGGGCGTGGCTTGTGCTATGGCCGCTGCAGCTGCCAACCAGCTCTTCGGAGGAAGCCCCGCGCAGATTGAATATGCCGCTGAGATGGCTCTTGAGCATCACCTTGGGATGACCTGTGACCCTGTGTGCGGACTGGTACAAATCCCTTGCATCGAACGCAATGCCTATGCCGCCGCTCGTGCTCTCGATGCCAATATTTATTCCACCTTCACCGATGGCCATCACCGCGTGTCGTTCGACAAAGTGGTGGAGACCATGAAGGAGACAGGAAAGGATCTCCCCTCGCTTTATAAGGAGACCTCGCAAGGTGGACTCGCCCGAGATTATCAACAAATGAAATAATATACAATGAACACGCTCCTGAAAGCTTTCCTTCTTGCGTCGCTGTTTTGTGTGGCGAATATATCTAATGCTCAACAAACCATCCCTTTGGGAAGGACGCAGGATCGTCTTGACCTTGTGGAAGACCAAGCCCAAAGGTTGCGTCTGCACATTGACTATGCTAAGCTTCAATCTGTTCGGCTGGAAAAAGCTCAAGGTGTTTTCAGCGAACTAAGCCTGGATGGCGGCCTTTTTGACGGACGGGTTGGTGATCCTAAGCTGCCTGTCACTCAGCGTTTGATTGAAATACCCTTCGGCGCGGACGTGGAGGTGAAAGTGTTAGGTTGCCACGAACAGGAATTTGACCTTGCCGACTTTGGAATTGAAAAACTTATCCCCGTTCAGGCTCCGGTGTCGAAAAACGATGTGCTGGAAGACGCTCCTTTTGTCATGAATGAAAACACCTATGCCCTTAATGAATTCATTGGACAGCCTTTGGCTCAGGTCGAGGTGTTAGGAATGTTGAGAGGCTATCGCATTGCAAAGCTCACCTTGTCACCAGTGACATATAACCCGCAACAGGGCAAAATTCGTGTCTGCAATGGTATTGATGTGGAAATCAGTTTTATAAGTACCAATGCCAATCTGACAAGTGAGATCAAAGCTAAGACACGCTCGCCTTATTTCGACTTCATTAAGGAACGCTTCCTGAATCAGGCGGTCAGCAGGGATTACCCTGGCTATCCAGACATGACCCGCTATCCTGTGAAGTATGTTATCGTCGCTGACCGTATGTTTGAAGGTTATATTGATGATTTCATTCGTTGGAAAACCCAAAAAGGCTTTCAAGTCATCTTGGCTTATACCGATGAGATCGGAGCGACACCATCGGCCATCCAGTCGTATTTACACGGGCTTTACAATAGTGCCACTGTTGACGATCCTGCCCCGAGTTTCATCCTCTTTGTGGGTGACACTCAGCAGATTCCTGCATATATCGGGACTTCCTCACAGAAAGTGACTGATGTGTATTATGCCAGCGTTGACGGCGATTATTTCCCGGAGATGTACTATGGACGTTTCTCGGCCCGGACGGTGGAAGAGTTGATCCCTCAGATTGAGAAAACACTGTATTATGAGCAATATCAGTTTGTGGATCCGTCCTATCTTGACCGTGTTAATTTGATTGCGGGATGGGATGACTATTGGAATGAGCAAATTGCGCAGCCCACCATCCGTTATGGCATGGACAACTGGTTCAATGAGGCTCATGGGTATTCTGATGTGTATCCTTATTATGGCCCGGATGACTATAATGGGTGTTACCAGGATGATAAGATTTCAGTGGGAATGATTAACTATACTGCGCATTGCAGTGAGACTGTTTGGGGAACACCTTCACTTTCGGCTTCGGGCATCTACAATATGCGCAATGAGGGTTTTTATCCTTTGTCCATCGGCAATTGTTGTGAGTCGTCGCAATTCGGGTACGGCGAGTGCATCGGTGAGGCTTGGGTGAGGGCTGAGAAGAAAGGTGCGGTTTGCTATCTTGGATCAGCTCCTAGCACATATTGGAACGAAGACGCTTGGTGGGCTATGGGCGCTTACCATATCACTGATGCCAATATGGGGCAAACACCTCAATACAACCAAACGACGATGGGCTCATACGATGCGATGCATGAGGGGGGCTACATAAGCACTGGTGGTTTGGTGTATTGTGGCAATTTGGCGGTCACCGAGGCTTGTAATCAAGGGTGGAGCGAAGCCGCACACTATTATTGGGAAGCCTATAACGTCTTGGGAGACCCCTCTTTGGTGTGTTATCATACCGAAGGCACTGTGAATATGGTATCGCATGATCCCGTGATGTTCCGTGGCTTCGACCACTTCTCCTTAGAAGCGGAGGAAGGCTCGTTTGTGGGGCTGTCGAAAGACGGCATGTTACTTGGCAATGGCATGGTGGATGAAAGCGGTGTACTGACGATGGACATCACACCGGTCGCGGAAGGAGGATTCGTCGAGCTGGTTGTCACCAAACCTCAAAGGATACCGTATATATGCTATATTCCTGTCGCAGTTCCGGGTCAACCTTATCTTGTTGTTGATGAGGCAAGTCCAGCAACATTCGCTTATAATCAAGACACACCGATTTCAATTACAGTGAAAAACGTGGGTGACAGCGAGGTGCCGGCAAATACACTTATGGAACTACAGTCCTCTGACCATCGTATTGAGGTACTGGATTCGCAGTGTCATACCAATGAAGCGATTCCCGTTGGGGGGACTGCGGTCATTAATGACGCTTTTATGATTAAAGCTACTCCTGAGGTCAACAACAAGGAGTGCTTCCGTTTGGTCGCAGTGGCTGATTGCGGCGATCAAGTGAATTCCGATTTCTACGTCAACATTACTAAACCTGTGTTTGAATACGTGAATTATGACTGGGATCAAGGTTTTGTGTCGGGTGGGTCTTTTGACCTTTGGGTGACGTTCAGGAATGTTGGTGACGCAGCGGCTGTGGCTCCGATGGGTCGCATTACCTCTTCAAATCCCGGTTTGCAGTTTGCAATGTCAACGGTGCCTTTATGCCGCTTGGAACCAAGGGAAGAGACTACCTGCCGCTTTACAGTGCTGGTGTCTGGGACGGTTTCAGAGGACGAGACGTTGGAATTTGAGGTATCATTGGTCGATGCTGGAGTCGTTGAGAGTCAAATTGTTTCGGTGGTGAACCGATGCGATATGGAGCTGGAGCTTCATGATGCTGGCGGCAATGGTTGGGAAGGCGCGGCAGTGCGGGTCTATTTCGAGGATGGGACATTCCCCATTAAGTATAGCTTGCAGGAAGGCTCCTCCGCTACTTATCAGCTGGTCAGCAGAAAGGGTTATAAAATTGGTCTTATGTGGATCAGCGGCAGCAATGATGCTGAGTGCAGCCTCGTCTTGAAATATGCTGATGGCGAAGTGATTTATGAGAGTGGCTCAGACTTACATGGAACATTATTGCAAACGACGCTGGATTGCACTATCCATCCTTTAGGGCTTCCCGAGGTGGTAACCGCAGCGCCAATCCAAGTGTTCCCCAATCCCGCTTCGGGTCAGGTGAATGTCGTTGCTGAGTCACCGATTCAGCGTTGTATGTTGATGAATTGTATGGGGCAGGTTGTCATTGACACGCGGCAGAATGATTCTGAAATTCAGCTGAATGTGAGTGAATTTACTTCAGGTGTTTATTTGCTTCGCGTGTGTACTTCCACAAGTGAGACCGTTCAGAAAATCATGATTAAATAAGATATAATGCTATGAAAAAATTCGCAGTTATTTTGGCCGGCTGTGGCCATAAAGATGGATCTGAGATCAACGAGGCAGTTAGTTTGTTACTTGCTATAAGTCAGCATCGTTGTGAATACCAATGCTTTGCTCCTGACCGTCCGCAGACGGAGGTGATAGATCACGTCACGGGAAAGAAGGTAGCCAATGCTAAACGTAATATTATGACGGAGGCTGCCCGTATTGCCCGTGGCAACATTCTTCCTATTGAAGCATTTAAGGCTGAGGATTACGATGCCTTGTTCTTCCCTGGTGGTTTTGGTGCGGCAAAAAACCTCTGTGACTATGCATTCAAAGGTGCTGCTATGGAGGTGCAGCCTGATGTGGCTCGCGCGATTATGGAGATGCATGGGGCCAAGAAGCCTATCGGAGCCCAGTGCATCGCACCGGTGATGTTGGCAAGATTGATTTCTGGGGTTTGTGTTACCTTAGGAGCAGAAGGTACACCCGTTACGGATGAGGTGAGAAGCTGGGGCGCCAACCATGTGCAGACTGAAAATGGTGATGTGTGCGCTGACAACGAAAATTTGGTGTTCACCACCCCTGCATTTATGCTTGATGCCACGTTGAAGGACATCTATGACGGCGCCTATAATTTAGTCGAGGCGGTTGTGGATTGCCTTGACGGGAAACGTTAAATCTTATCGCCGTAGGCGAGGTCACCGGCATCACCAAGACCCGGGACGATATATTTGTGTTCGTTTAAAATCGGGTCGATGGCGGCGCACCATAAAGTGACGTTGTCCAGGGGCTTGAACATTTTCAAAATGTTGTCAACGCCCGTTTGGGCGGCGATGACACAGCAGAGGTGGAGTTGTTTCGGTATCCCTTTGGTGCATAACGCCTCGTAAGCCAGCTGCAAACTGCCTCCCGTGGCTAACATCGGGTCGGCGATGATTAAGGTCTTATTGGTGAGATCAGGTGCGGCGAGGTATTCCACCTTGATGCCCACCTCCTCATGTTTTTCGTCCATATAATAACGATAAGCTGACACAAAGGCGTTGCCAGCGTGGTCGAACACGTCGAGAAAACCCTGATGGAAAGGCAGTCCGGCACGGAACACGGTAGCTAACACGATCTCATCGTCGGGAGTGCTGGCTTTGGCTGTAGCCAACGGGGTTTGAACTTTTTTTTCGGAGTAGGCGAGGGTCTTGCTTACCTCGTAGGCCATCAGCTGCCCGATGCGCTCGAGATTATGGCGAAAAGTGTTGCGGTCACTCTGGATGCGTACATCCCTCAGTTCGGCCACATATTGGTTGATGATGCTGTTGCTTTCGGCGAAGTTGATGATTTTCATAACTTTAGCCCTTTCCCCCACCCCCTCTCCCCGAGGGAGAGGGGGGCGGTTTTTTGTCCTAATAATAGTTTTTTAGCTTAATTTCTCCCCTCTCCTCGGGAGAGGGGTCGGGGGAGAGGCTTACCAAGCGAAGAGCGGATAGTCCTTCATCATCTTGTTGACTTCGGCACGGACTGCGTTGATCTTGGCCTCGGGGGCGGTCTTCACTGCCGGGTCAATGGCACCGATGACATCGTCAATCATGTCAACGATGATAGGCATCTTGTCTTCTTTCAGGCCACGGGTGGTGATGGCGGGTGTGCCAACACGCAGACCAGAGGTCAGGAATGGCGAACGGCTGTCGAAGGGCACCATGTTCTTGTTGACGGTGATGTCGGCCAAAACGAGGGTGTTCTCCACCATCTTACCGGTGATCTCCGGGAACTTGCCGCGGAGGTCGATGAGCATGGAGTGGTTGTCGGTGCCGCCGCTGATGACCTGGTAACCTTTGTCAACAAAGGCTTGGGCCATGACGCTGGCGTTCTTGCGAACTTGCATGATGTACTCCTTGTACTCGTCGGTCAAAGCTTCGCCGAAAGCAACGGCCTTGGAGGCGATGACATGCTCCAGAGGACCACCTTGGATGACCGGGAACACGGCGCTGTTGATGAGGGCTGACATCATTTTCACTTCGCCCTT